>Ga0207806_1000031_pt1 | contig 30401 bp, 24 predicted proteins | sample LuqExpMetageno72_FD_187829 | JGI IMG/M metagenome (GOLD analysis project Ga0207806, IMG submission 187829) | Tropical forest soil microbial communities from Luquillo Experimental Forest, Puerto Rico - Sample 72 (SPAdes) | ecosystem: Environmental > Terrestrial > Soil > Tropical forest ...
GGCCTACTGCGCCGAGGTACTGGCAGCGACCTACCAGGCCATGGGGCTGCTGCCCGGAGGCCGCCGTCCGGGCCGGTATGACCCGGGCAGCTTCTGGAGCGGGGACAGCCTTGGCCTGTCCGCCGGGTACCGGCTCGGCGGCGAGATCGCCGTGCATATTCCGGCCGGTGAACCTGGCCTGCCGCCCGCGGCCGCCGCCTGCACGCAGATCCCGCCGCTGTCTGCCGATCCGCCGGTGGGGGATGGGTATGGGCTGCTGCGCCGCCGCCCGGATGTGCGCGCCGCCGAAAGCCGGCTGGCGGCAGCCACGGCGCGGATCGGCATGGCGGTGGCCGATTTCTATCCGCACATCATGCTCAATGGCGCGCAGGCGGTGTCCTCGCCCACGCCGGGCGGGCTGGGGGGGCGCGCCAACATGGTCTGGCGCATCGGCCCGCTGCTGGATTGGAGCGTGCCCAATATCGGCGTGGCGCGGGCGCGCCTCAGCCAGGCCCGGGCCGGCGAGGCAGCGGCGCTGGCCGCCTATGACGCAGCGATCCTCAACGCCTTCAGCGAGGTCAATCAGGCCAGCCGCGATCAGGGCGCGGCGCTGGAACGGCAAGCGGCGCTGCGCCGGGCCGCCGGGCGCAGCGCGCTGGCCGATCAGCTGATGCACCGGCAGCGCGCGGCCGGCGCCGCAACCGCGCTGGAGGCCCTGGCCGCCCGGCGCGCCGAAAGCGAGGCCGCCGCCGCGCTGGCCGCGGCCGATCTGGATGTCGCCGCGGCGCAGGTCCGCCTCTTCAAGGCGCTGGGCGGCGGGTGGGAGAATGCCCCGCCCATCGCCCAGCCCGCCCCTTCCCGCACCACGCCAGCGCCGCCCCCGGCGCCCTCATCGAAGTGACCCTGCCATGCCCGAACCTGTCGAAACGATCCGCCCCACCCCCGCGCCCCGGCATGCCCACCGCCGGCTGGGGCTTGCCGTGGCCGGCGGCGTGGCGCTGGCCGCCACCCTCGCGCTGGCCGCCCACTGGTGGGCCCATGGCCGCTTCCTGATCGAGACGGACAATGCCTATGTCCGCGCCGATGTGGTGACCATTGCCCCGCGCGTGGCGGGCACCCTCATTGCCGTCGCCGTGGCAGACAACCAGCGCGTTGAGGCCGGCGCAATCCTCGCCCGGATCGACCCGCGCGACTATCGCCTGAAGGTGGCGCAGGCCCAAGGCGCGCTGGCGGTGGCCGAGGCTGGCCTTGCCGCGGCCACAGCGCGCATCGCCAATCTCGATGCGCGCGCGCAGCAGCAGCGCAGCACCATCGCCCAGAATGCCGCCGCCGTGACCGCCCGCCAGGCCGAGGCGCAGCTGGCCACGCAACAGGCAGAACGCCAGGCCCACCTCGCCCGCCAGCAAGTGACCAGCGAGGAGAAGCTGCAAAGCGCCCAGGCCGATCGCCGCAAGGCCGCCGCCGGATGGACACAGGCCCGCGCCGCGCTGGCCGCAGCCCGGGCGCAGGTGCAGGTGCTGGCTACCGAACGCGCCGCCGCCATCGCCGCGGCCGCCGGCGCGCGCGGGGCCCTGCAGCAGGCGCGTGCCGGGCTGGCGGCAGCGCGGCTCGATCTGGAACGCACCGCCATTCGCGCGCCGGTGAGCGGGATCGTTGGCCAGCGGGCCCTGCGCCTGGGCCAATATGCCGATATCGGCATGCCGCTGCTGGCGCTGGTGCCGATGGCGCCCTATGTGGTGGCCAATTACAAGGAAACCCAGATCGATCGCATCCGCCCGGGGCAGCCGGTCACCGTCGCCGTCGATGCCCTTGGCGGGGCGGTGCTGACAGGGCGGGTGGACAGTTTCGCGCCGGCCTCGGGCGCGCAATTCGCGCTGCTGCCGCCCGATAATGCCACGGGCAATTTCACCAAGATCGTCCAGCGCATGCCCCTGCGCATCCGGCTGGATGCGGGGCAGGCGCGGCTGGGGGCATTGCGGCCGGGCATGTCGGTGGAAACCAGCGTGGACACGCGGCCATGAGCGCGCCAACCGCCGGCGCAGCTGTCTCGCTGCGGGCCTGGGTAGCGGTGCTGGGCGGCGTGGTGGGCTGCTTCATGGCCGGCATGAACGTGCATGTCACCAATGCCTCGCTGCCCGATGTGCGCGGCGCGCTGGGCGCCTCCTTCGAGGAGGGCTCGTGGATCACCACGGCCTATCTGGTGGCCGAGATCATCATCATCCCGATGACCGGCTGGCTGGTTTCGGTGTTCTCGATGCGCCGCGTGCTGATGGTGGGCACGGGCGGCTTCGTGCTGTTCTCCCTCCTGTGCTCCTGCGCGCCGGATATCGCCACCATGATCGCCGCGCGCGCCTTGCAGGGGGCCTTTGGCGGGGTGTTGATCCCGCTTTCGCTGCAGATCATCGTCAGCGAACTGCCGCCGGAAAAACATCCTTTCGGCATGGCGCTGTTCGCTGTCTCGAACAATGTCGCGCAGGCGGCCGGGCCGTCGCTGGGGGGCTGGCTGACCCAGGCCTGCAGCTGGCGCTGGATCTTCTATCTGCAGGTGCCGCCCGGGCTGCTGCTGCTGGCCGCCATCGGCTGGGCGATGCCGCGCGCGCCCCTGCGGATCAGCCGCCTGCGCGAGGGCGACTGGAGCGGCATCGCCACCATGGCGCTGGGCCTGTCGGCCTTGCAGATCATGCTGGAAGAGGGCGAGCGGCAGGACTGGTTCGCCTCCGGCTTCATCATCGCGGCGGCCGGCGTGGCGGCAGCGGCGCTGATCGCCTTCACGCTTATCGAACTGCGGCGCCCGGCCCCGCTGATCAACCTGCGCCTGCTGGGCCAGGCCCGGTTCGGCCTTGCCAGCCTGATGCAGTTCGTGTTCGGCGCCATTGTCTTTGGCGTGGTGTTTCTGGTGCCCAATTATTTCGCCGAGACGCAAGGCTACAATGCCGCGCAGATCGGCCTGACGATGATCCCCTATGGCCTCGTCCAGCTCGTCATGTCGTTTGCCACGCCGCGCCTGATGCGCTGGACCAGCGTGCGGACCATCATCATCGCCGGCTTCCTCCTCATGGCGGCGGGCTGCCTGATGAACATCCACCTCGATGGCGATGCGGCGGCCAATGTCATCGTGCCCTCGCTGGTGGTGCGCGGGATCGGGCAGTCGTTCATCGTCGTGGCGCTGGGGGTGATGGCGATGCAGGGCATGGCCAGGGCCGAGACGGGATCGGCCGCGGGCCTGTTTGCCACCTTGCGCAATGTGGGCGGGGCGATCGGCATCGCGCTGGCCAGCCAGCTGGTGGTGGAGCGGACGAAGTTCCATGCGGCCCGCATGGGCGAGGCGGTAACGCCCTGGTCGGAACCCTTGCGCGAGCGGATGGCGCTGGCCGCAGGCGTGCTCGCCGGGCACCCGCCGGGCCGGCACGCGGCGCTTGATGGCGCGGCGGGCGCACCGCTGCGCCAAAAGGTGCTCGCGCTGATTGCCGGCAACCTCCACGAACAGGCGCTGCTGCTGGCCTACAGCGATGCCTTCCTGATCGCTGGCCTGTGCATGCTGGCCTGTGCCGCCGCCAGCCTGCTGCTGCGCCAGGAGCGATCCTGACGACCACTTGCGCCACACCCTTCCCGCATGACCGGAAGGCCGCAGAGCTGATCGACGGGTGAAGTGCGCCACACTGATCTGTAAAAATTGGTAATTTCCGCCATTCTTGGTCAGTGCGGTTTTTAAAAGGCCCCCAATAAAGCCCCCAAACATCGCGGTTGCAGGCGAATATAAGCGACTGGCGGCGAAATTTGGGCTGCCACCCCATGGCTGTCAACCAAGCCTTAAGTCACGGCTGCGACCTCTTGTCGTCGGCGGCACCCACTCTTGGCAGTGTGGGCCTCCCGTCCCCACAGGGGGTAGGTTGTGGCGCGGATCGTTACCGCGAATTGAGGTACCATACGGGTTGAGCACTAGAGAGCATTGGGGATGCTACGATGGTTCACCATATTTTCCCACCTGAGGGCAAGGTCGTTATCGCCGAGCTTTCAATCTCCTGGGTGAGCAATCGCCTGGGCCATTGGCGATGGCCATTCCCATATCGGCGCAGAGGGAATGTCGAGTATGACGAACGCTCTCTAAATGCCCTGAAAGAATGCGAGGCGATTCTCGTAGAAGATTTGTCATCAGCAAGATTGCGTGCGCTTGCTCACGTAGAGGGTGTAAATATATTTTATGAGATATCTGCAGAATATTGGAAAGAGGGGGCATCGGAACTTTCTCTAAAGGGGAGGATGTACGATTTATCTCCCGGACAATCGTTTTCGGAGAGATTGGAAGGTGCGGCTGTCCTCGTCACTGCACGCGATGCGATCACTTGGCTTGAGCGGCAAGGTATCCGCGATACCGACCCATACTTTCCACATTGCTTGAGAGCGCCTCCTACGCCGGGCGTGCCGCTTCGCAAAAGTCAATATGAACGAAATGCCTTCATCGATCAGGCGGTTTTCCGCCTTCATCGGGACGGCGCCCCGCGAGGGCGCGGCGCCCAAGCCAAATTTGAGGAGGCAATGCGCGCTTGGTATGAGGACAACATCGGCAAGCCCCCAAAAAAGCGGACCATTCGGAACTACGTGCGGGAAGCTTTTCGCCGATTTCACCTGGAAAACGAGATGAGATTGGGCAACCAGTCGGAATAAACTTTGCCCAAACTGCCCAATCAATGCCCCCTGTCGTGCCACCCCCCTAACCACCGTGACGAATCAGCGCACGGCGGTTGGAGGCACAAATGCACTTCACTTTTTCCATCGCCGAGGCGGCGCGCGCGCTCAGCCTTGGCCGCACCAAGATTTATGAACTGATCGATGAAGGTCGGTTGGACACAATCAAGATTGGCCGCCGCCGGCTGATTAAGGTCGCGTCCATCCGCGCGCTGCTGGAGGCCGGTAAATGAGCCGTCGTCCGGCGGGCAACGCAAGCGGGTTGAAGGCTACCGTTCTGGCGCTTCTTCCCGGCCTGATCCGGCAGTGGCTCCCCAACGGGGAACTGAGGGGCGATGTCTACTTCGCTCTCAACCCTCGCCGCCAGGATCGCCACCTCGGGTCGTTCCAAATCAACATCCGCACCGGTCGATGGCGGGATCACGCCATTGACGTAGGCGGCCGCGACGCTGTGTCACTCTATGCCTACCTGTCCACCGGCGGTGACTACCGGGCAGCCTTCACGGCATTGACGAGCGATCCGCTGGTGCAAGCTGCCATGGCGGCCGGCGCAGCGGCACCCCCTGCTAAACCCGCTAAGGCCGCTAAACCGGCGGCAGACAAGCTGGCCCTGGTGCGACGCTTATATGCCAATGCCACGGGCCTAACCGGCATGCCGGCCGCAACCTACCTGCAAAACAGGGGGTTGCACCGTACAGACGCCTGGGAGACGCTTCGAGCATCTGTACAGCATTACCCCGGAGCAGGCGCTTGCCCAGCGCTGTTGGCGTCCATCGACGCCCCAGACGGCTCCCTGGTCGGCCTGCACCGTACCTTTCTTACCTCGGTTGGCGACAAGTTGGGCGTGGCCAACCCGCGCTTGACGCTCGGGCAAGTGCGGGGCGGTGCCATCCGGTTAGGCAAGGCGTCGGACGAGCTGATCATCTGCGAGGGGCTGGAGGACGGCCTTACCCTGTTCCAGTTGCTCGACAGGGCCGTTTGGGTGGCCGGCGGCGCGCCCTTCCTGCCGCTGATGGTGATCCCCGAGGCAGTCCGCATCCTCACCATCGCCGCCGACAACGATGCAGCTGGCGAAAGGGCCGCTCGACGTGCCGCCGACGTGTTCGGCGTGGGCGGGAGGGAGGTGCGCATCATGCGGCCCGCGCCGGGCTTCAAAGATTTCAACGATCAGCTTCGCAACATCAAATCCAAGGATTTCGACGATGAGTGATCGCATCAAAGAACTGTTCGACAACGCCGAGATCATCGAGCCGCAGGCCCCTCTCCCTCTCCGGCGCGATACAGCTCCACCACAGCCTTACCCCATCAAGGCTCTCGGTAAGGTGCTGGCTGGCGCAGCATTAGGCATTATGGACAAAGTGCAGTGCCCCGATGCCATCGCCGCCCAATCGGTGCTCGCCGCCGCTGCCCTGGCGTCTCAGGCTCATGCGAATGTGGTTCACCCTGCAACCAAAGAGCAGCGCCCGTTATCGCTTTTCATGATCACGGTGGCGGCATCGGGCGATCGCAAGAGTTCGGCCGACAAGCCCGCGCTCGATCCGGTGCGCCAGCGGGAAGCCGAATTGCATGACAAGCATAAGCAGGACAAGCAAAGCTATGACGATGCCCGCGCCCTTTACGACCGCGAGAGGGAGGCAGCACTTAAGATGAAGGGGCCCCGGGAGGAACGGAAGAAGGCCCTGGCCGATCTTGGTCCACCTCCCTGCCCGCCGCTGATGCCTGTGCTGGTGGTGACCGAGCCGACGCTGGAGGGGCTGCACAAGCTGATGGCCGCAGGAGAACCTTCCATGGGCCTGTTCAGCGATGAAGGTGGCGGCTTCATCGGCGGGCACGCGATGACCGAAGATGCGCGCCTGCGTACCGCCACCGGCCTTTCCGATCTGTGGGATGGAAAGCCAGTTAAACGTGTGCGTGGCGGTGAAGGTGTGATGATCCTGCACGGGCGGCGCCTTGCCGCACACCTGATGGCGCAGCCTGGCATCGTCGAGGGACTGCTGGCCGATCCTCTTTTCATCCAGCAAGGGCTGACATCGCGCTTGTTGGTGGCGGCCCCGGCCAGCATCGCCGGCACGCGGATGCAGCGGCAGCCAAAGTTAACAACCGAACCTGCGCTGAAGAAGTATCGGGAAAAGATGCTGGGCCTTCTGCGTCACCCGCAGCCGCGCGCCGGCCCGAGTGATGCGACACTTTTGCCCCGGTCCATACATTTGACTGAGCCGGCCGTCGAGAAATGGAAGGCGTTTGCCGATGAATGTGAGCGAGAACTGGCCACGGGCGGCCGGCTGGAGCCGATCAAGGCATTTGGCAACAAGCTGCCCGAGCATGCCTTGCGGATCGCGGCGGTGCTGAAATTGTTTGATGATGCCAAGGCCGCCGAGATCAGCGTCGACACCCTTGGCCAGGCCGTAATCCTGGCGCGTTATTATGCCGAAGAGGCGCTGCGGCTCTTCGAACAGGCGGCTATCTCTGTTGAGCTTCAGCGGGCGGAAAGGCTGCTGAAATGGCTGCATCAGACGTGGGGGAGGCCGCAAGTGGGCTTATCCCATATTTACCAAAAGGGGCCGAACAGCATCCGCACGGCAGCCCTGGCGCGCCAAGCCATGGCGATTCTTGAAGACCACCGTTGGGTCGTGCCGCTAGCGGATGGGGCGAAGTTTGACGGTAAGCATCACCGCGATGCTTGGGAGGTGCGGCCGCAACCGTAACCGCTACGTAGACCACGAAAGAGCCGGTTGACATCATGAGGTGTCAGCCGGCTCTTTTGCGCGCGGTTATCCCTTCTGGGGCACCGGTACTGATGCCCCCCTTTAAGGGCCTGTCGACATCAACATGCTCTAAATGGCGCCAGGAGGCCACATGAGCAGGGGCGGGGCTGTGTGCAGCCAAACCTTAGGAGGCCTTCTAGGCGCCCCTCAGGGCAGCGCCTGTGGCAGCTGCCATGCCTGTCGATACGCCTGCCGCGATGAAGGTCGGCCTGCCCATCCTCCTGCCGCTCGGCGCCTGTCGCTCTGTTGTGTTTATCAAGCGTTTGTGAAAAGCAGGGCCATGCATATCCGCGAAGCCAAGGGCGCAGATCTGGCCGGCATTCTGGCGATCTACAATCACGCTGTTCTGCACACGACGGCGGTGTGGAGCGAGGCGCCGGCAACGCTGGAAGACAGGCATATCTGGCTGGCCGCCAAGCAGCAGCGCCGCTTTCCGGTGCTGGTGGCGGTGGCGGGAGAAGAGGTGCTAGGCTTTGCCTCTTATGGCGATTTTCGCCCTTGGCCAGGCTATGCCCATTCGGTCGAGCATTCGGTCTATGTCGCTCCCGCCTGCCATCGGCGCGGGGTCGGCAAGGCCTTGGTGCAAGCGCTGATCGATCATGCCCACAACGCAGGCTATCACACGATGATCGCCGGCATTGATGCCAGCAATGCGCCCTCAATCGCGCTGCATGGCGCTTTGGGCTTTACCGAAACCGGGCGCCTGCCCGAAGTGGGGCGCAAATTCGGCCGCTGGCTCGATCTCGCCTTCATGCAGAAAATGCTGAATGGCACCAGGTGAAAACGCCTTTCAGAGTTGCCGTTCCCAGCCTCTGGTCTGGGCGCCGAAACCCACCGTTGATTCATGAGGTATACTGCTACTTCGGGAGCGATGCTGTATCCTCCGGAAATTGTGCGCGACCTATGGACAGGGGCATGGCACGAACGCACTCTTGGCCCGTGTGAGGCTTGCCGGGCGTTCTTGTGGGGTGGTCCATGGATATCGAATTCCATTATTACATGACCTATCTGATTGCCACGCACGCCGGTTTTGCACCTGCCGATGCGGCCACCATTGCCACAGCCTCACAGGAAGTGGACGACAACCACATCGCGATTGTGGTCAACCAGGGCACGCCCGAGGCCTATGCCAGCACCGTCTCGCAGACGATGGACATCACGAAGCCGCATCACGACCTGCGCATCTACCCCATCTTCCACTTCATCCCCGGCGAGCCCAACGCACCCAGCGCCCGCCGTCAGGATGGCCAGACCAGTGTCTGGATGACCACGCCGAACAGCCCGCTGGCGCAGGCCATGCTGCAAACGGCGCTGTCATCGGGCTCGCTGCACCGCATCGGCGCCAGTTCGCACGCCTATGTCGACACCTGGGCGCATCAGAACTTCATCGGCAAGGATGATCCTCTCAACGAAATGATCAAGCCGGATTCGCTGATTGAAGAATTCAAGCAGAAGGTCTTTAAGATCGGCCACGCGCTCGCCAATCACGACCCCGACATTCCCGACCTGATCTGGACCGATGGGCGGCTTGCCACGCCCACGGTCGTCAATGCCGATCGCTTCATGGATGCCGCGCAACACCTGTATGCGGTTTATTGCCAGCATACGAAAAAGCCGGTGGTCTCCGCTGATGTGGCCAGGTTGGTCGGGGATTTGCGTGCCGATATCGGCACGCCGTCCCCAACGTCAGCCAGCCCTGAGACGCGCATCAGCCGATACAAAGCGCGGGCGCTGCAACCCGCCTATGGCGGCCACCCCATCCCCGATTATCGTGAGGGCGCTTGGCAGGATGCCGCCTTTGCCGAGCAGCGCGCCAACCTTGGCAACGAGATCGACACTTGGGTTGAATTGCATACCGGCCTTGCCTCCGACGTCTTGACCGTCGCGCCGATGACCTACACTTGGAAGAATCCCGCAACGCGGCAGGACACCGACTGGTTCAAGTTTCAGGAAGCGGTGAAGGCGCACTTGGATGAATGCTGGGGCCTACTGGTGCAGCGCATTCCGCAGGCGCAGGCATAGGCATAGGCATAGGCATAGGCTATCGGCCCGCTCAGTCAGCGTAACCGCCTTCAGAGCGGTCGTTCGAAGATTTAGCCCCATCCTGCAAACGCTGGCGTTCGTTCAGGGAGCTTCCAAAACGACGGAGCGACTGGCCGTGGGACAAATTTGTCGGTCGCAGATACCTCGCCGAAAGGCGATTTTACGACCATGAGCCGTCGTAGGCTATAGGGTTGTGCAACACCACTGGATGAGCGGGATTAGCCGATAGGAGCTGTCTTGCTTGGAGACAAAACGTCGCGATAGCTGCCATTGCCGGGGCGTGTTTCAGTGTCCCATCCATCATGCGAATGCTTGGCGGGATTCCTCATTGTTGTTTGACCGAGCAACGCATCGCGAGATAACCGGGGTAAAGGGACTGACCTCTTTACCCGAAACGGTTTTGTGCAGTACGCAGTCCGCCATTCCGTCGGACGACTGACGTTGGAAAGATTAGGGCATAAGGAAGGCTTGGCTACAATGAAGGCATTCACTGATCTCAATCTAGGGTTCACCAACGCTGAAAACTATCGCCGCCGTGCAAACAAAGAGTTGCTTGCAAAATATTTTGTCCGTGACGAGTACCTTGAAAAGTTGCTCGATCCAAATGTGTACTTTCTCGTCGGAGAAAAAGGAACGGGAAAAACGGCATACTCGACTTATCTGCGGAATAACAGATACAAGGAAAAGCATGCTTTCGCTTATGATGTTAGGCAAACTGAATATCAAAAATTTCTCGAATTAAAGAGGTTGGGCCATCTTCCTTTAAGTCAATATTCTGAAGTATGGCGCACTCTTCTATTGATATTATCTGCCACTAGCGTCTTGGAGAAATCGAGTACCCCCGATTTTCTAAAAAAGTTCACGAAGCTTGGCGCGCTGAAGCGAGCGATCGATGATTTCTACGATAATGCATTCGCTCCTGAGATCGTAAAAATTCTCAATTTTGTTGAGTCCTCTGAGCGATCGACATCACTGATGGCTAAATACGGCGGATTGCATGGAGGAACTGACAGTAAAAATAAAGTAGAGATAAAGGACTCTAGCTCTACTTTTCAGACAAACCTTTTAACTATTCGCCAGTCATTTGAGGATGCGATTGAAGCGCTTCGCCTAGATACTGATCATATTATATTCATTGATGGTATTGATGTTCGGCCAGCTGAGATTGGCTATGATGACTACTTCGAATGCGTACGAGGACTTGTCGATGCGGTTTGGTCGCTGAACAACGACTTTCTCGCTGACATTAAAGATTCGCGGGGGCGTATTCGAGTTGTTCTTCTAGTCCGGCCCGACATATTCCTCAGAACTGGATTGCACAACGTCAATACAAAAATCCGTGATAATTCGGTGTTTTTGAACTGGTCTACTACTTATAAGGACTATAGGACATCTTCTCTGTTTCGTGTTGCTGATAGATTGCTATCTGCGCAGCAGGATGAAGTTCTGGAATCTGGTAAAGCTTGGGATCATTATTTCCCATTTCATGCCGAAAATGTCAGAGACTTTCAGTTCTCTTCTAGTAGTGTCTTAACTTCGTTTTTGGCATTTTTAAGGTTTAGTTACTATAGGCCGCGCGATATTAACGCGATGCTTGGAACAATGAAGGATATATTGTTGCGTCGTGGGGCGACGCCCTATGTTAGCGCTGATGACTTTAGCGATCCGACGTTTAGAGATGCTCATGCGGATTATCTCCTAGGAGAAATTAGGGATCAACTACTATTTTATTACTCTCAAGAAGAATTTGACCTATTCCTGCTCTTCTTTCAGTATTTGAAAGGCAAAAAAAAGTTTACCTATGACGAATTTACAAATGCTGTAACAGAATTTGTAGCCGAATGCGTTTCTTCAGGTAAAGTCGTTCCTAAATTTTTTGAATCTGTAGATGTATTTTTACAGTTCTTGTATGAGCAAAATGTAATTTGTTATATCGAAACCGACGATGAACGGAGTGATTCAGAAAGGTTTATCCGGTGGTGCTTTCGAGAGCGGACCCCGTCCAATCTTTCACCGAAAGTTAGGTCCCATGTAGAGTATGAGATATTCTATGGTCTAACAAAAGCGCTCAATGTCGGAAGATCAATTAAAACGAAAAAGCCTAACTCAAAAAGGGAGTTTGGAACGGTAGTTGGAATTTCACCTGATGAAAAATTTGGATTCATCAGAGGCGGCATTGCTCAAATCGATCATTATTTTCAATTTTCTCAACTGAAGGCAGGCTATTCACCTCGCGTTGGCGACCGAGTATCGTATTCTCCCGCCGTGAAGTACGGAAAGCTTCGGGCCCACGCGATACAGCGCGCATGATTTGGCATCAAATTCTACGTCCGTCTTCAAACTGATACTCGTGGCGGCAACGGCGAAACCGTTGCCTGCCGCAACTATAGTGATGGGTGGGATGGCTGATGTTGGCCACGCGTACGGCGTTCATATCGAGCTGAAAGAATGTCCGCTACTAGGCAAACACTAATATCAGCCGACCGGCTGAGTTAGGCGCAGGGCCGACCTGCGGCCCTCTGGCACGCGAACGACTGGGTCCGGCATAAGCGGACATTTCAGAGATCTCACCGGAACGGCGAAAGCTGGTCGCCTGCTGCCGGTTCCAGCCCCGCCCGACGTGTCGTCGTGACTGCCGACAAAGCTGCGGTCCAAAGCCCCTTTTCTGGTCGTTGAAAGCAGGCCTTCGTTCATCTAGCACGCCAGAGCTGAACGCTCCCCTCGCCGGACTCGAAGGTTCCTCGCCAGAACCAAAGCTGGCTAAGCTCGTCTACAAAAAGCCGTAGCATCATTTGCGGGATGTAATGGCGACGCTTCGGTCCGGCTACTGTAGCTCAGTCCTGACGCGCTGCTGCCCCCACTACGCCGGATCGACGCGGAAGGCATGGCGCAACTCGTCCTCACCCCGTGCGTGCAGATCTGACTGGTGCGTTACAATGACCGCCGGGCAGTTGGACTGGTCGGACGAAATATCGATAATTAGCCCATACCACTCGAGCCATGCGTGGCTGGTTTCACGCACTCCGTCATTGTCGTAGAAATCCTTGCAAACATAGTCAGCGGTGACGCCGAAACGCTGTTGAAGATACGATGCAAGCAGCTCGGCACAGTGGCCGCAGGCGCCATGGGGGAGGTGGTCGATATAGATCCGGTCCCAATGAGCCCGATCTATCGCATCAAGCGCCCACCGGAATTCGCTTGCCGCCACGAAGATGTCGGCATCGGTATGCCCCCCTCGATCAGGTCCGCAGGTGGGTCTGGATCACCCGCAACGACGCTCATTGAGATGCATCTTTTGCGAGATAGACATCTTGATTTTCGGCTATCAGCCTAACATAACCTCGAAGAATGGTTTCTCGAAATGAGAACCATCCTGAACCAAAGCCCCTGATGATTTCCCCGTGGTTTTGAGTTTTTAAGCTGAGAAGCCGTTGGTTAAAGCGCGTCTTATCCATAGGTTTTTCCGTTGGATAAAATTCGCGCATGATTCTTAAATAGGAATCACGATATATATTATCAAGCTGACGACGAGTCTCTGTTTTATCAGCAAGGGCCCAAAGGGAAATCTCATATTCTTTAGTATTTTTAGTTTTTTCGGTAGCTTTCTGATAGGCTGTTCTATGTTCAACCTCAGTCCTGCTCAGAGCACCCTTTACAGCTGAACGAAAATGATCAGTTGTCGCGGAAATGCAATCGTTTTCGTCGTCAAACATTGCCCAAAAGAGACTCTCTCCGATGAGGTGAACATAATGAGGAAAGCCGTCACTCAGAATACTAGCACGCATCAAGAAGTCGGTGTTCAGTGAAACATCAAGAGCATCTGCAGCAGTAGACAGAATTTTCCATAATTCCGAATGGTTTATTCGTTCAAGGCCAATGGTTTCTAATTTTCTAGTTGCCGACCTATGTGCCCCCAACAGATCCTCAACACTTTGTCCAATGCCGCACAAAATAAATTTTGAATTGCTTTGAACAGAAGAAATACTATTCAAAAATTCTGCAATTTTAATCTTCTCATCTTGGCTTTCTATTCTTTCCATTTCGTCAATTATAATCACATTTTGCTTGGGTCTTTTTGAATTTATAAATTTAATTATATTGCAAGCTTCGTTTATATCTCTTGGGGCTTCAATTGATATCGTCGATGGTGTCGGCGCTTCGTATGTTCCGCCAAATCCGACTGCTGTTAAAGCCAGTTTCCCACTCTTGGCCTTGGACTCCATAAACTCAGTTGGCGGAAATGCGTTCTGACCAATAGACACCATTATGTCAGAAAACGTCGACTGGCCGCTGCAGAGCACATAAATTGGAGTATGTTCCGAACTCTGACTAAGATATGCAGCAGTCATCGCAAGCGAGGTCTTGCCGACTCCCCGATCTCCAAAAATGAAGACGTGGCGTCCTTCGGAATTGAATGCTCTTTGGATCTGAGTTAGCATTTTTTGTCGCCCAAAAAGGCGTTCTGGCGTTGTTATATGTGCCGAGGGAGTAAGGTGCTCCCTTAGAACAGCTTCGATCTGTGCTTGTGATACACCAGGAATGGACATCTGAATCTCCTGTTCCGAATGTACGTCCAATGCCGCCTGACGCAAGAGATTGCCGCTCGCAGAATGGGGAAAACTCTTGCGTCAGGCGGCATTCAGTTTTCAAACTTAATTCACCTACTTGCAGCAACCAACGTTCAAGCGATCCAGACCTCACCGAAAGCCGCCCCCGGATCGCCATCTCGAATGTCCGCTAGTCACATTTAAGCTGCTGGGAGCTGCCCTTCCGGAGTGTCCCCCAAAGTCGCCCCGTCTATCTTGCTGCCATTTCGGTGACGGGCGCTGGCAGCCCTGTCGTTAGCGCTGCTATGTCAGCTTCCATTGCGGCTGCCAGCCGGCACAGCACGGTGAAGGTAATGTTCCGTTCCCCGCGCTCAATTGAACCGCAGTAGGACCGATCTACGCCCGCGATCAGCGCCAGTTGCTCTTGCGTCAGGCCCACGCGCTTACGCTGCGCTCTTATGCGCCTGCCCAATTCAGCGAGAATCGCGCTCTCGTCCATCGGGCAGGTTAGGCCTGAAATGAGGACTATCAGTCCACGGACTAATATACCTCATTCTTAACCTTTGAGGGGTATGCCATGACGCAGCGCAGCTAATTAGGGGAAGGATGTTCGCCATGAGAACTGCAACGCGCCGCCGCCATATTCTCTTGGCCGCCGCCGGCCTATGCGCTGCCGGACAGGCCAGTGCTCAGGTCACCACTTGCATGGGTATCGGCCCCAATATGGTGAACTGTAACACCACCGGCCCAGCGCCTAATCAAACACACCTGTTGAGCCGCATTTCAGGCATGATCGCCGATGCGAACGATCGTTCGATCCGCAAGCATGTGGGCGAATTGCTGGCGGCTGGCGATTGCGAGGGAGCCAGCCACTATGCCCTCAGCAAGGGTAGGCTGGAATTGGGCGAACAGATTGCACAATCCTGCCAGCCTTATGTGGCGCCGCCGCCTCGGCCGATCCAGGCTGCGCCTGCTGCACCGGATCTGGCCACCATGCTCAGCCGCACCGCTGTGGCCATCCCCTCCATGCAGCTACTGCTGGACGATCAGGCCACGCTGGTGAGGGCGGAAACGGTCGGCACGCAGTTGATGCTGACAATGAGAGGCTCGCGCCCACGCGGTGCCCTGTCGGAAGCGGCCCGCTCCAGGCTGGTGGGGGCGCTCTGCTCGCATTCGGCTTTCATACCGCTGCTGCATTATGGCGCCTCGGTCCGCCTGGTTTACGTCGATCAGGGTGGGCGCCAGAACGATGCGGTGATGGTGACGCGCCAGATTTGTGGCTTTTAGCAGCCCGGCCGCCGCCGCCCAGTTTTAAACGCCCGTTGCGGTTAGCAGCTTTAGCGGTTTTAGCAGGCCCTGCCGTTTGCCCCGCAATGCGCTGGCCATCGACCATGGCATTGCATGCTTTTGGTCAGCTTTTTGCGCGTTGGAAGAGTCCACAAGGTGTTATTTAATATTGAAAAAGACTTAAAATCGAGGACTGCCGTGACGCCCGGTAAAACCACCTCCATAGGCTTACTAAATGGCCGTGAAACGGGTGGGCCCGGTGCCGCGGGGCACGCCTCGCGCACCTACGAGGCGTTTCGTGTGTGCAGTGGCAGAATATCAGCCCCATCTCGCAGCATGTCTAAATGATCTGACCACCACTGTGCCATTTTCACCCGTTCCTCCCAGTGGGCGCCCCGGTGATAAGCTGCGCGCACCTTGTCGCTATCGCCATGGGCCAATGCTCGCTCGATGGCGTCCGGCGACCATTTGCCCGATTCGTTCAGCAATGTACTGGCCATGGCGCGAAATCCATGCGCGGTCATCTCCTGGCTGGTATAGCCCAGCCGCCGCAGCACGGAATTAAGCGTGTTCTCGCTCAATGGGCGCAGGCGGGTGTGGAGCGCAGGGAAAACGTACCCCATGGGCCCGGTGATGGCATATGCCTTTCCAAGCAACGTGACCGCCTGACGCGATAGAGGCACGTAATGAGGCTTGCGCATTTTCGTCTTGTCTGCCGGGATCGCCCAAATGGCCTTGTCCAGATCAATTTCGCTCCACTCGGCGTGGCGCAGTTCGCCAGGGCGCACAAACACGTGCGGGGCCAACTGCATCGCGATCTTGGTGATGCCCATGCCCTCATATCCGTCGATAGACCTGAGCAGAGCCCCGACTTGGAGGGGTTGGGTAATCGCGCCATAATGGGTGACCTTGGGGGAGGCCACAGCGCCGCGCAAATCGCGAGTGGGGTCCGACGATAGCCGCGCGGTCGCCACGGCATAGCGAAAAACCGCGCTGGCGAGCTGTTGCGTGCGCCGTGCGCTTTCCAAATTACCCTTGGCCTCAATTTTGCGGATCGCCGCAAGCACATCTGCCGGCTCTATCTCGCCGATGGGCATCCGCCCCAACGCGCCATTCAGCAGCCCCAGGAGGTATTCGCTGCGAACGGCAGTCGCTGGTGCCCACGCCTTATGGCCATCACGCTTTCGCTTCTCACAATATTCCTTGGCGATACCCGCAAAGGTGTTCTCCGATTGCAGCCTTGATCGCAGCTTCTCTCGCTGCTTCTCTCGGGACGGATCCTTGCCGTTGGCCAATTGCTCTCGCGCTTCGTCGCGGCGCTTACGTGCATCGCTCAGGCTGATCTCGGGATAGCTGCCAATGGACAGCTTCCGCTCTCGCCCTTCCGTCCTGAACTTCAGACGCCAGAGTTTGCCGCCCGACGGTGTAATCAGCAGATAAAGGCCGCCGCCATCGGCCAGTTTGTATTCCTTGTCGTGGGGCTTGGCGTTGCGGATCGCGGTGTCGGTCAGTGCCATGTTGGGGGCCTTTTAAAAAGCCCCCGGACAAAAGGCCCCATAAAGGCCCCCAATCCGGGGCAGCTGCCAGCGAACGCAAGCGGATGCCGTCAGCCATCTAGGCCTAAAATATGGCGTATTTCTGAGGTTTGCAAGGATGCCGACGGACGCCGGCGAACCAAGAAGTGGAGCGGGTGAAGGGAATCGAACCCTCGTATTCAGCTTGGGAAGCTGCTGCTCTACCATTGAGCTACACCCGCCCGGGGGCGCTGGGCCTCGCGTGCAGGCGCAGCCAGTGCCACGTTGGCGCGCGGGCGTCAACCGGGTTTGCGGCGCCCTCTCCCTTGCGCCGCGCCTAGGAGGCCACCGGGGCGCTGCCGGCCAGCAGGGCGGCGGCCTCGTCGAAGCGCAGGTTGTTGATGTGATCGCGCATGGAACGCCACGGCAATTCGCCCATCCGCGCGCGCAGCGCCGGGGCCAGCCGCTCGAAATGATCGAGCGCGGCCAGATCGTTGTAGCGCAGCTGGCGCAGCAGCCGGGTGATATCCTCGCCCCCCAGCTCCACAGCGCCGGCGCCGGCCTGCGCCTCGTCGCGCGCAGCGGCGCGGGCGGCCATCTCGGCCAGAAAGGCGGCGCTTGATGCGCGCAGCTGCGCCAGCCCCGCGCGCAATTGCCCCAGCCCCGCCCGCGCCGGCGCCAGCCGGCCGGCCCGCGCCTCGGCCTCGGCGCTGCCGGCCTGCTGCTGCAACGCGCTGGCCCCCAGCATGCCAGAGCTGCCTTTCAGCTTGTGCAACACCGCCGCCAGCTGGGCGGTGGCCTCCTCCTCATCGGCGGCGGGGGTGGTTTCCTGCGCGGCCAGCGCCTCGTCCAGCTCCAGCAATTTCTCGATCAGCCGCGCCAGCAATTCCCTGTCGCCCCCCATCCGCCTTTCGCTGAGGCCCGGATCGATGCCGGCGATCTGCGGCCAGTCGCTCGCCCCGCCCAGCACGAAAGGCCGCCCGGCCGGCCCCGCCACCTCGGCGCTGCCGGCCACGCCAGCGCCCCCTTGCGCCTGGCTGCGCGCGCGCGCGGCATCGGCCTCGCTGAGGCGCATATGGCGGCGGATGCAATCGATCAGATCGTCCACCTCGAACGGCTTGGGCAGATAATCATCCATGCCGCAGGCCAATGCTTCCTGCCGCTGGCTGGTCAACATGCCGGCGGTGAGCGCGATGATCGGCAGCTGCCTCAAGCCCAGCCCGCTGCGGATGCGGCGCGTGGCGTTCAGCCCGTCGAGCACCGGCATCTGCACATCCATCAGCACCACATCGAAGCGCCCTTCGCGCGCCATCACCGCATCCACCGCCTCGCGGCCATTGGCGGCCGTCACCACCTGCGCCCCTTCCAGTTCCAGCATGCGGCGGGCGATTTCCACATTGATCTCGCTGTCGTCGGCCAGCAGCACGCGCACGCCTTCCAGCCGCTGGCTCTGCTCTGCCTCGCGGTGGTGGGTGACATCGGGCAGATCGCGGTCGGCAATCGGCAGGGTCAGCTCGAAAGTGAAGGTGCTGCCCGCGCCCGGCGCGCTGGTCACGCCGATCTGCCCGCCCATCAGCTCCACCAGCTGCTTGACGATCGACAGGCCCAGCCCGGTGCCGCCAAAGCGGCGGGTGGTGGAACTGTCGGCCTGCACAAAGGGGGTGAACAGCCGGGCCTGGGCTTCCTCGGAAATGCCGATGCCGGTATCGCTGATCTCGAACCGCAGGCGGATTTCCGCCGCATCGCGCGCCAGCGCATGCACCGCCAGGCCCACCTGGCCGGCACTGGTGAACTTCACCGCATTGCCCAGCAAATTCATCAGCACCCTGTGCACCCGCACCGGATCGCCCAGCAGCACCGGCGGCAGATCGGCCGGCAGATCCAGCGCGAAGGCCAGCTGGCGGCTGCGCGCCTGCGGTTCGATCAGCGCCACCACCTCGCAGATCACCGTGAACAGCGAGAAGGGCGCCTGCTCCAGCGTCATCTCGCCCGCCTCGATCTTCGAGAGGTCGAGCACGCTCTGGATGATGTCGAGCAGGCTTTTGCCGGCCACCTGCAGCTTGTCCACCAGCTCGGTCTGCTCGTCGGTCAGGCCGGTGCGCTCCAGCAGGTGGGTCAGGCCGATCACCGCATTCATCGGCGTGCGCAATTCATGGCTGATATGGGCCACGAACTGGCTCTTGGCGCGATTGGCGTTCTCCGCCTGCTCCACCGCCACCTGCAGCGAGCGTTCCTTCTCGCGCTGCCGGCTCAGCTTCTCGTCGCGCTCGCGCCGCTCGGCCTGGCGGCGGTCGCTTTCCAGCGTGCGCCAGGCCAGGCAATGTTCCAGCACCTGGCCCAGCCGCTTCAGGTTGAGGCCGGATTTGGGGATATAATCGAACACGCCCTGGCGCATGGCGCCCACGATCAGTTCCTCGTCGGCGGCATCTGTCACCAGCACGATGGGGCACACCTGCGCCTGCAGCTTGGCCACCCAGGGCAGCAGTTCCAGCCCGCAATGGCCGCCCAGCCGGTAATCCAGCACGATGCAATCGAAATCCTGCCCCACCAGATGCGCCTGGGCGGTATCGATGCTGCTGGCCGCCTCCACCTGCACATCGCGGTCCAGCCGGGCGATCAGCCGCAGGATCGCCTCGCGGTCCACCTCGTCATCATCCACCACGAGAATGCGCGGGGCCGCCTGCCCGGCGGGCGGGCCGGCGGCCTCGGCGATTACTGCGGCAGGCATATGGTTTCAGAGAAATCCCGCAGCAGCCGCGACACTTGCGCAAATTGCGGCCCCACGCGCGATTTCACCATATAACCGGCCACATAACGTTCATAGGCGCGGCGCAGATCGCCATCGGCCGCCGAGGTGGACAGGATGAACACCACCGAATCGCGCAAGCCCGGATCGGACCGCAGCACATCGAGAAATTCAAAGCCGTTCATCCTGGGCATGTTGAGATCCAGCAGCACCACATAGGGCCGCTCCACCCCGCCTGGCCGGCCGCGCATCATCGCCAGCGCGCTCACCCCGTCGGGCGCGGAGATCACCTCGAAGGCGCCCTCCACCCGGCGCAGCGCGCGCTCCACCAGTTCTGCGGTGATGTCGTCATCGTCCACCACCAGCACGGACAGCGCCTGCTCAGTCATCCAGATCCGTCCTCATGTAGCGCGGCCAGTGGATGCGGAAAGTGGCCCCGCGCACGCCATCGGGCGAGTTCACCTCGATCCGCCCGCCATGGCCTTCCACCAGCCGCTTGGCCACGGCCAGCCCCAGCCCGCTGCCGCCCAGCCGCGGCGTGCCCGAAGGCGCGGTATCGCCCGCCAGCGTCTGGAACAGGCGGAACACCCGTTCCTGCACCAGCACGGGAATGCCCGGCCCGTCGTCGCCAATCTCGATCACACAGGCATCCCCCTCGCCCCGGGCAGCAATGCGGATCACCCCGCCCTTCAGATCGTGATGCTTGAAGGCATTGGTGTAGAGGTTGCGGATCACCGTGCGCAGCGGCGTGGCCGAGCCGAGGAAGGGCGCCACATCGAGATCGGTTTCCAGCCGGAAGCCTTCGGGCGGCGGATCCAGCCGCACCATTTCCTCGACGATATCCTCCAGATCGATCAGCTCCAGCTTGGCCGAACGCCGCCCGGCCCGCGCATAGGCCAGCAGATCCTCGATCAGCTGTTCCATCCGGCCGATGCGGTCCTTCACCCGGTCCAGGTTGCGCAGCACGCCAACGGGCGCTGTATCGCCATAATCATCCAGAATGAAATCGATCAGGTTGCTCACCCCACGCAGCGGCGAGCGCAGATCATGCGAGGCCACCGAGGTGAATTCCTCCAGCTGGGCATTGGCCTCGCGCAGCTGCAGCTCGGTGCGCTTGCGCTCGGTAATGTCCACCACCGTTGCCAGCACCAGCTGCCCGCGCGAGGTGGGCAGCGCGCCCAGCCCGATCTCGATGGGAAATTCCATGCCATCGGCGCGCAGCCCGGTGAGGTCACGGCCCCGGCCCATCATCCGCGCCACCGGCGCTGCGTGATAGGCCGCGCGCAAGGCATTGTGGCCCTGGCGATAACGCTCCGGCAGCAGCACTTCCAGCGATTTGCCGCGCAGATCCGCACCCGGATAGCCAAACATGTCGCACAGGCGCTGGTTGACCATGACGATGCGCCCCTGCGCATCCACCACCACCACCCCCACCGGCAACGACAGGGCGATCAGCGCGGCATCCTCGCTGAGGCTGGGCGGCGGCGGTGCCTCTCCCCCCGCCGGGGCATCGGCGCGGGCCACCGCATAGGCATCCGGGGCCACCGCCGCCGGCGGCACGGGCAGAGCAGGCGAAACCACGGGCGCCACGGCAGGCTGGGCCACGCCGGCAGGCTGGGTCACGATGGCAGCCTGGGTCACGATGGCAGGCTGGCCCGCCGCACCAGCCGGCCGATCCGCCGGCGCGGCCGCATCCACCGCGCGGGCATCCTGCCCATGCAGCAACGCGCGCTTGCGGGGGCCGGCGGCATCCGGATGCAGAAGGTCCATTATTGTCTTCCTTCTTTCTGCTTCCCTGAACTGGCACCAGGCCAGACGTCACGTCCAGCCCGGTCACCTCCATTCTGGCGGAATGGCCGGGCCTAGCGCGCCCGCGCCGACAGATTCTCGACATTGGCCATTTCCAGATTCACCCGGAAGGCGCCCTGGGCCTCGTCGATATCCTTCATCCACACCTGGTTGCGGCCGCCGCGCTTGGCGCAATACAGCGCCTTGTCGGCCGCGGCCACCAGCGCATCGCGCCGGTTGCGCAGTTCATCGGTGCTGCGGCCGGCCTCGGCGGAATCGCTCCAGCAGGGGCTGTCCCAGTCGTAGGCGCCAATGCCGATGCTCACCGTCAGCTGCCCGGCCACGGTAGAGCGGCCATGCGGGATGCACAGGTTCTCCACCGCCTCGCGGATGCGCGTGGCCACATGGGCCGCGCCATCGCGCGGGGTCTGCGGCAGCAGCACCACGAATTCCTCGCCGCCATAACGGCACACCACATCGGCCGGCCGCGTGGCGCAATGGCCCAGCGCCTCGGCAATCAGCCTGAGGCAGGCATCGCCCGCCGGATGGCCATAATGGTCGTTATAGGGCTTGAAGTGATCGACATCGATCATCAGCAAGCTGATCGGCTCGCAATTGCGGATGCCGCGCGCCCATTCGCGCTGCAGCGCCTCGTCAAACCGGCGGCGGTTGCCCACTTGCGTCAACCCGTCGATCGTGGCGATCTTGCGCAGCTCGTCGCTCATCTGCTTCAGGCGCAGATGGGTGCGCACGCGGGCCCGCAGCAACGCCTCGTTCACCGGCTTGCTGATGAAATCCACCGCGCCCGCTTCCAGGCCCCGCAGTTCCAGCTCGTGGTCGTTGTGGGCGGTGACGAAGATCACCGGAATGTCGGCATAGGCCGCCTCGCCCTTCAGCACCTGGCACACCTCAAAGCCAGTCATCCCCGGCATCTCGGCATCCAGCAGGATGACATCGGGCGCCTCCATGCGGATCTGGTCGATCGCGGCGGCGCCATGCGTGGCGAAACGGGCGCTGCCCACCTCGGCCAGCATCTTCTTGAAGACCTGGATCGTGCTCAGGTCATCGTCAACAATAAGGATATCATTCTTCATGGCTTCGCACTCTTGATCTGACCCTGACCTGCAGGAATGACACCGAAACCGGCTCGTTATTGTGTGCGCGACCTGATTATGTATGTTCCAACGATTTTCCGTCGCGCCCAGGCAAACGGCCCGGCAAACAGAAATTCATCGCCCCCACAATATGCGGAAGAGCCTTTCGACAAAGGTCTTATAGTTTATAAATTGGTGCATATTTGATAGGTCAACCATACGTATTGTCCGTTAAACAATCGATTTTATAGAATACGTACAATCTCTTATTCATAAAGATATCGGCCAGATTCTTAACACCTGCGGCTCACCCGGCGGCGATCACCTCGGCCAGATCGCCCGCAAAGCCCGGCCAGAACGGCTGCGCCAGCCCCACCAGCGGCCACAGCGCATGGGCCAGCCGCGCCAGATCCTGCCCGGCATAGCGGCACAGCCGATCATGCGGGCGGCGCTGCGCCCCCGCCTGCCAGCGCCCCCCCGCCAGCGGCGCCAGCCAATAAGCCGGCTCTGCCACAAATTCCTCATAGAGCAGCACCTGCCCGCGCGGATGGGCCAGCGCCGCTTCCAGCAGCCAGGCCAGCAACACCACCTGCCGGCCCAGCGCATCGCCCGCCCGCGCCAGCCGCGCCGCAAGATCGGGGCGCAGGCTTTCGGCCACCGGCATATGCCCCGCGCGCACGGCCATCGGCACGGTTTGCCACGAGGCCAGCACCGCCAGCGGATGGCGCAAGACAAGATAGACGGGATAATCGGCCGACAGCGCCCCTGCCAGCGCCGCCACCAGCCCGGGCTGCTTGATGAACAGGCGCAGCGACCCGGCGTTTGGTGAAGCATCCGACCAAGCGGCCAGCGGCGCTTCCACCACGCGCAGCGCCGATCCGGCCGGCGCCATCGGCACGAAATTATCCACCGCCGCCCCGCCACCTGTGGAGACCACCGGCCGCCCGGCCAGCAGATCGCGCCGGGTGCCGCGGGCAAAGGCGGCAATATCGGCCAGCGCGCGGGCGCCATCGCCATGGCGGCCCGGGCGCATCGGCTCTGCCAGGGCCACGCAGCCCGGCTGTTCGTTCAGCATGGCGCACAAAAGCGTGGTGCCCGCCCGCGGCATGCCGCCCAGCAGCACCGTGGCGCCTTCCGGCACCGGCTCCCTCCGCCCCAGATCGCTCACCCGCTTTCCCCCGGCGGCCCGCACAGCCGCCTGGCAGGGGTTAGCGCGCCTGCCCCCTCAGCGCAGGCGCCAAAGCCTCGGTTTCCGAAGGATAGGCGCTCAGCTGGCCAGCCTCAGCGCGGCCACCGCGCCCTCGCCTGTGGCCGGCTGATCGGGCCAGATGCCACGCGTGTCGTAAACCAGCTTGTGCGCGCGTTCGGCCAGCGGCACCGAGCGGAACAGATCATGATCGACCAGCACGATGAGGATGTCGCATTCTTCCAGCGCCTCGTCGAGATCGATCGCCTTGGCGCCGGTGCCTGTGAATTCCAGCGGCAGCTGCGCGGCATAAGGCTCGACGATATGGATCCGCTCGTGGAAGCGGCGGGCCAGGGTGGCCGCCACCAGCCGCGCCGGGCTCTCGCGGAAATCGTCGATATTGGCCTTGAAGGCCAGGCCCAGGCAGGCCACCTTCGCTTGCGGATGGGCCTCTACCAGCGCTTCTGCGCGGGCGATCACATGGTGGATCTTGCCATCGTTCACCCCGCGCGCGGTGCGGATCAGCGGCGTCTCCTCGGGCGCGCCGGCCACGATGAACCACGGATCCACCGCAATGCAATGGCCGCCAACGCCGGGCCCCGGGTTCAGGATGTTGACGCGCGGATGGCGGTTGGCCAGGCGAATCACTTCCCACACATCCAGCCCCATCCGGTCTGCCACGATCGACAGTTCATTGGCAAAGGCGATGTTGACGTCGCGGTAGGCGTTCTCGACCAGCTTGGTCATCTCGGCACTGCGCGCATCGGTGGTGATGCAGGCCCCGCGCACGAAGCGCTTGTAGAAGGCCAGCGCCTTGCGCGCGCAGCGCGGCGTGATGCCGCCGATGGAGCGGTCGTTGTTGGTCAGCTCTTCGAGGATGCGGCCGGGCAGCACCCGCTCGGGGCAATAGGCGATGGCGATGTCGGGCGTTTCCTGCGTCAGGCCCGGCACCTTGAGATCGGGGCGCATGGCCGCGATCATGTCGCGCATTTCCTCGGTGGTGCCCACCGGCGAGGTCGATTCAAGGATGACGAGATCGCCCGGCTTCAGCACCGCCGCCACGCTGCGGGCCGCGGCCAGCACATAGGAGATATCCGGCTGGTGCTGCTTGTCGAACGGCGTGGGCACGGCGATGACGAACACATCGGCCGGCGCCATGGCGGTGCTGGCCGAAAGCAGCCCGCGCGCCACCACGCCCTGCACCAGGCCATCAAGGTCCACTTCCTCGATATGGATCTCGCCGCGGTTGATGGTGTCCACCACGCTTTGCGTCACATCCACGCCCAGCACGCGGCAGCCCGCGCGGGCAATGATCGCCGCTGTGGGCAGGCCGATATAGCCCAGGCCCACCACGCACACATCGGGCTTCACGTCAGATTTCATGCCCCGGTCACTCCTGCGAGGATTTCGGTGATGCGCCGGGCGGCATGCCCATCGCCAAACGGATTGTGGGCCCGCGCCATCGCCTCGTAAGCGGCTTTATCGTCGAGAAGATTGAAGATTTCGGAAACGATGGTGCCCACATCGGTGCCCACCAGCCGCGCCGTGCCGGCAGCCACGCCCTCGGGCCGCTCGGTCGTCTCGCGCATCACCAGCACCGGCTTGCCCAGCGCCGGCGCCTCTTCCTGCACGCCGCCCGAATCGGTGAGCATGATCTCGGCCAGCCCCAGCAGGCGGGCAAAATGCGGATAATCCAGCGGCTCTATCATCGCCACATTGGCAAGGCCGGCCAGCGCCCCATCCATCACCGCGCGCACATTGGGGTTGGGGTGCACCGGGAAGATGATCGCCACATCGGGCCGCTGGGCGATCTGGCGGATGGCCTCGGCGATATTCTCCAGCCCGCCGCCGAAATTCTCGCGCCGGTGGCTGGTAACGCCGATGATCCGCTTGCCGGCAAAGCGCGCTTCCAGTTCGGCAAGGCCGGCGGCCAGCTGCGGCTCTGCGGCAATGCGGGCGGAAACCCAGTGCAGCGCATCGATCACCGTGTTGCCGGTGACATGGATCGCCTCCGCCGCCACATTCTCGCGCGCAAGGGCAGCGGCGGCGGTTTCGGTGGGGGCGAAATGCAGGGCGGCGATGCCGCCGATGATCTTGCGGTTCACTTCCTCAGGCCAGGGGTGATAGATATTGCCCGAACGCAAGCCGGCTTCCACATGGTCCACCGGGATCTTGCGGTAATAGGCGGCCAGCGCGCCGGCCATGGCAGTGGCGGTGTCGCCCTGCACCATCACGCGGGCGGGCTGCTCGGCATCCATCACCTTGCCCAGCTCGACAATCAGCGCGGCGGTCAGCGAATCGAGGCTCTGGCCTGCGCGCATCAGGTCAAGGTCATGGTCGGGCGTGATGCCGGCGATCTCCAGCACCTGATCGAGCATGCCGCGATGCTGCGCCGAAACGCAGACCCGCGCCTCGACGCGCGAATCGGCACGCAACGCGTGCACCAGCGGAAACAGCTTGATCGCCTCGGGCCGGGTGCCGAAAATCAACAGGATGCGGGGGCGGGTGGGTGCGCTTGTCATGGCCCTTCGCATAACCTCCTACGGGTTAACCATGAAATAAGAGGCTTGACGCTAAATGGCGGCAAAGGGGCGCGAAATCCGTGCCCGCAGCCAAAAAGGGCACCCGCCTTGACCGTGATGTATCCCGGCGTTCCTGCCAGCACCGATGCGCCCCAGCCCTTCCATGCCGATGCGGCGCTGGCCGCCCGCGTGGTGGTGGTGGGGCTTGGCTATGTGGGCCTGCCGCTGGCCGTGGCGCTGGCCACCCGCTTCGAGACGGTGGGCCTCGATATCGACACCCGCCGCATCGCCGAGTTGAACACCGGCCACGACCGCACCGGCGAGATCACGCCTGAGCGCCTCGCGGCCAGCACGCTGGCGCTGGCGGCCGAAGCGGCGATCTGCCCGCCGGCCGATTACTACATCGTGACCGTGCCCACCCCCATCGACGGCGCCAACCGGCCCGACCTGCGGCTGGTGGAAGCGGCCAGCCGCACGGTGGGCGCCATGCTGGCAGCGGCGGTGGCCGAAGGGCGGGTGCCGGTGGTGATCTACGAATCGACCGTTTACCCCGGCGTGACGGAAGAAACCTGCGCGCCCATCCTCGAGGCCCATTCCGGCCTGGTGTGCGGGCGCGATTTCTTCCTCGGCTACAGCCCCGAACGCATCAACCCGGGCGACCGCGAGCACACGATCGACAAGATCACCAAGGTCGTCTCCGGACAAACGCCCGAGGTGCTGGAACGCGTGGCGCAGCTGTATGGCGCGATCACCACAGGCGGCGTCTTCCGCGCCAGCAGCATCAAGGCCGCCGAGGCCGCCAAGGTGATCGAGAACGCCCAGCGCGACATCAACATCGCCTTCATGAACGAGATCGCCCAGATCTTCTCGAAGATGGATATCTCCATCTGGGACGTGCTGGCGGCCGCGCGCACCAAATGGAACTTCCTGCCCTTTGCGCCAGGCCTTGTCGGCGGCCACTGCATCGGGGTGGATCCCTACTATCTCTCGCATCGCGCCGAACAGCTGGGGATGGATCCGCGGGTGATCCTCTCGGGCCGCGGCATCAACGATGGCATGGCCTTCTGGGTGGCCGAACGCCTGCACGAGGCGCGCGGCGATGTGCCCGGCAGCGTGCTGGTGCTGGGCTTCACCTTCAAGGAGAACATCCCCGATCTGCGCAATTCCAAGGTGGCCGATCTTGTCACCGCGCTGGGCCGGCTGGGCCATGCGGTCACCGTGCATGATCCCCATGGCGATCCGGCCGAGGCGCGGCACGAATATGGCATTCCGCTGGTGGCCGGCGCGCTGGAAGGGCGGCGCTACGATCTTGTCATCCTGGCCGTGCCGCACCGCGAATATCTCGCCCTCTCGCCCGAGTCCCTGCGCGCGCTGGTGGCAGAAGGCGGCCTGCTGGCGGATCTGAAAGGCGTGGTGGCCGGCGCCGACTGGACGCTGTGAGCGCGCGCGACGAGGGGAGAAGGCGCCCTTCCCCTCAGTCGCACCAGTCGCGCCGGAAGCCCACCCATTTCTCGGCCAGCCCCTCCTTCACCAGCACCATCCCCAGGCTTTGCCCGCCGCGGCTGATCGTCCTCAGCTTGCGGCCATAGACATCGGTATCGCGCCCCGGCAGCGGCACCAGGCTGAAGGCACCCATGTTGAGCAGCGCCAGCAGCCGGTCGGTCGCCTTTTCGCCCAGCAGCTGCTCGGCATCGCAATCGGGGTCAGAAACTTCGGGCGCGTTGATATCGGCCAGGCGGATCTTCTCGCCGGCATACCAGATGGTGTCGCCATCGATCACGCAGTTCACCCGGTGCGGCCCTGCGCAAAGGGAAAAATGCGCCGCATCCCGGTCTGCCGGGGCGGGGCGGGGCAGATCGGCCGCGGCCGTCACCGGCGCGCCGCCTGCCAGCGCCTGGCGCCCCGCCGCCAGCCAGCCGCGCCAGTGCAGCGCGGCCAGCAGCAGCCCCATCAGCCCCAGCACCACCAGCGCGATCGTCCACACACCGGGCTTGCGGGCCCGGGGCGGGGGCGCCGGCGGGCCCAGCTGCTCCCAATGGTCTTCCCAGTCCACCGCCCTCAAAGCCCCAGAAACAGCCCCGCCAGCGCCGCGCTCATCAGATTGGAGAGCGCGCCGGCCGCCAGTGCCTTCATCCCCAGCCGGGCGATCACCGGGCGCTGGTTGGGCGCAAGGCTGCCGGTCACGGCCATCTGGATGGCAATCGAGCTGAAATTGGCAAAGCCGCACAGCGCAAAGGTGACAATCCCCACCGTGCGCGCCGACAGGCCCTGCGCCTGCCCCAGATCGATGAAGGCGACAAATTCGTTCAGCACCACCTTGGTGCCGAACATGCCGCCCGCGCGCATTGCCTCGGCCCAGTCAGGCGTGCCCAGCAGATAGAACACCGGCGCGAACACATAGCCCAGCACCAGCTGGAAGGAGAGCTGCGGCACACCGAAGAAATGCCCCACCCAGCCGACAATGCCATTGGCCAGCGCCACCAGCGCCACAAAGGCCAGCACCATGGCGCCCACCGCCACCGCCAGCTTCACCCCCGTCTGCGCGCCTTCGGAAGCGGCCATGATGATGTTGGCCGGCCGCTCGCCCTGCTCGGCGCTGGTTGGCAGCACGATCTCGTCAGGCTCGATGATCGCGCCCTTGGGGTCTGGCATGATGATCTTGGCCATGCAGATGCCCCCCGGCGCCGACATGAAGCTGGCCGCCACCAGATAATCGATGCGGATGCCAAGCCCGGCATAGGCGGCCAGAATAGTGCCCGCCACGCCCGCCAGCCCCACGCTCATCACGCAGAACAGCTGCGCCGGCGCCAGGCCCGCCAGATAGGGCCGGATCACCAGCGGCGCTTCCGATTGGCCAAGGAAGATGTTGCTGGCCGCGCACAGGCTTTCCAGCCGGCTGATGCCGGTGATCTTCTCCAGCGCGCCGCCGATCCAGCGCACCACCAGCGGCATGATCCCCACGTAATAAAGCACCGAGATCAGCGAGGCGAAGAAGATGATCACCGGCAGCGAGGAAATGGCAAAGCTGTTGCCGCCCACTTCGGGCCGGGCCAGCGGGCCAAACAGCAGCATCACCCCGGCATGGGCATAGCCCAGCAGATTGCCCACCCCCGCCGACACCAGCTGCAGCGCCGCATTGCCCGGCGGGAAATAGAGCACCAGCGCGGCAAAGCCGGCCTGCAGCGCAAAGGCGGCCAGCACCACCCTGGGCCGGATCGCCCGCTTGTCGCTGGAAAGGGCAAAGGCGATCAACAGGATCAGCGCCATTCCGGCCAGGCTCTGCAGGCTGTGCATTGTGTGTTCGGGCCCCCTCGTGGCGTTTGCGCCGCCCTTCTCGTATCGGGGCGCGGCGGCGGCGTCGAGGGGGCGCATCACGCCAGCGCTTGTTCTTGGGCGGCAGAGGCACTAGGCGAGGGGCCAATCATTTCGCCCCCTTTTTGTCCAAGGACCCCGCATGACCGACATCGCCGCCCTCACCTCCGCCATCGAAGCCGCCTGGGACGCGCGCGACACGGTGACCCCTGCCAGCGCCGATGTGCGCGCCGATGTGGAAACCGCGCTGGCGCTGCTCGATTCGGGCGCGGCCCGCGTGGCCGAGAAGGTGGATGGCGCCTGGCACGTCAACCAGTGGCTGAAGAAGGCGGTGCTGCTCTCCTTCCGCCTGAACGACAATGGCCTCATGGAAAACGGCATGGGCGGCGCCCCGGCATGGGACAAGGTGCCGCTGAAGACCGCCAGCTGGGGCGAGGATGCATTCCGCGCCGCCGGGTTTCGCGCAGTGCCCGGCAGCGTGGTGCGCCGCGGCAGCTTCATCGGCAAGGGCGTGGTGCTGATGCCCTCCTTCACCAACATCGGCGCCTATGTGGGCGAGGGCACCATGGTGGACACCTGGGCCACCGTTGGCAGCTGCGCGCAGATCGGCAAGAATGTGCACCTGTCGGGCGGCGTTGGCATTGGCGGCGTGCTGGAGCCGCTGCAGGCCGGCCCCGTCATCATCGAGGACAACTGCTTCATCGGCGCCCGCTCCGAAGTGGTGGAAGGCGTGCAGGTGGGTGAAGGCGCGGTGCTTTCGATGGGCGTGTTCATCGGCGCCTCCACCAAGATCGTCGATCGCGCCACGGGCGAAGTGCATATCGGCCGCGTGCCGCCCTATTCGGTGGTGGTGCCCGGCAGCCTGCCCGGCAAGCCGCTGCCCGATGGCACGCCCGGCCCCAGCCTCTATTGCGCCGTCATCGTCAAGACGG
>Ga0207806_1000032_pt1 | contig 30108 bp, 20 predicted proteins | sample LuqExpMetageno72_FD_187829 | JGI IMG/M metagenome (GOLD analysis project Ga0207806, IMG submission 187829) | Tropical forest soil microbial communities from Luquillo Experimental Forest, Puerto Rico - Sample 72 (SPAdes) | ecosystem: Environmental > Terrestrial > Soil > Tropical forest ...
ACCTGTCGGCGATTGCCTTCGTGGTGCTCGACGAGGCCGATGAGATGCTCGACATGGGCTTCCGCGAGGATCTGGAACAGATCCTCGATGCCACGCCCGAGACGCGCCGCACGCTGCTGTTCTCGGCCACCATGCCGCGCTCGATCGTGGCGCTGGCCAAGGCCTATCAGCGCGATGCCCTGCGCATCTCGACGATCGACGACCGCGAGGGCCATGGCGACATCACCTATCACGCCGTGGCCGTGGCCCCGGCCGAGATCGAGCATGCGGTGGTGAACCTGCTGCGCTATCACGAGGCGGAAACGGCGATGCTGTTCTGCGCCACGCGCGATAATGTGCGCCACCTGCATGCCACCCTGTCGGAGCGCGGCTTTGCCGCCGTGGCGCTGTCGGGCGAGCATAGCCAGAACGAGCGCAACCACGCGCTGCAGGCCCTGCGCGATGGCCGCGCCCGGGTGTGCGTGGCAACAGACGTTGCCGCCCGCGGCATCGACGTGGCGACGCTGTCGCTGGTGGTGCATGTGGAAATCCCGCGCGATGCCGAAACGCTGCAGCACCGTTCTGGCCGCACGGGGCGCGCCGGCCGCAAGGGCACGGCGGTGCTGGTGGTGCCGTTCCCGCGCCGCCGCCGGGTGGAAATGCTGCTGCGCTCGGCCCGGGTGGAAGCGGAATGGGTGCCGGTGCCTTCTGCCGAGGAAATCCGCGCGGCAGATAACGACCGGCTGATGGTGAAGCTGGCCGAAGGCGCCGAGGTGGAAGTGAGCGAGGCCGATCAGGCGCTGGCCGCCCGCCTGCAGGCCGAAAAGACGCCCGAGGAACTGGCGCTGGCGCTGGCCAAGGCGCTGCGTGGCCAGCTGCCCGAGCCCGAGGACCTGTCTGACGCGGCCGACATGCCCGAGCGCGGCCACAAGCGCGCCGGCTTTGAGGATTGCGTGTGGTTCCGCATGGATATCGGTCGCCGCCAGAACGCCGATCCGCGCTGGATCCTGCCGCTGCTGTGCCGGCGCGGCCATGTCTCGCGCTCGGATATCGGGGCGATCCGCATTTCCGCGCAGGAAACCCATGTGCAGATCCCCAGCGCCATTGCCGCCAAGTTTGCCGCCGCGCTGAAGCGCACCGAGCGCCAGGGGGCCGAGGATGAAAGCGGCATCCGCATCGAGGCCGCGCCCGACAGCCCGCGCGAGGTGGCCCGCACCAATGCCCGCCAGCACCGCCGCGGCCCCAACGATGCCCCGCGTGAGCATCGCGGCCCGCGCGGTGGCCACAAGCCGCGCGGCACCGGTCCGCGCTGAACTGGCCCCGCGCTGAACCGGGATTGGCCTTATGAGGCGAGGGCCCGTGCCCTCGCCTCGGGCGGCGTCTGTCAGTCTTCCAGCGTCGCCATGTCGATTACGAAGCGATAGCGCACGTCGGAGCGTTCCATCCGCTCGAAGGCGTGGTTGATCTCGTCCATGCGGATCATCTCGCATTCCGGCAGGATGGCGTGCTCGCCGCAGAAATCGAGCAGTTCCTGCGTTTGCGCGATGCCGCCGATCAGCGATCCGGCGATCCGCCGCCGGGCGAACACCAGCGGCGTCGTGTCGGGCTCGGCCACCGGGCCCAGCTGGCCCACCAGCACCAGCGTGGCATCATAATCCAGCAGCGGCAGATAGGGGTTGAGGTCGTGGCTGACCGGCACCGTGTCGATGATGAGATCGAAGCTGCCGGCCGCCGCTTCCATTGCGGCTGCATCGCTGGAGATCAGCACATGGGCCGCGCCCAGCGCCCTTGCATCGCCCTCCTTGCCGGCCGAGCGGCTGAGCACCGTTACTTCCGCGCCCAGCGCATGGGCCAGTTTCACCGCCATGTGGCCCAGCCCGCCAAGGCCCACCACGCCCACCCGGCTGCCCGCTTTCACGCCCCATTCGCGCAAAGGCGACCAGGTGGTGATGCCGGCGCACAGCAGGGGCGCCGCGCGGGCGATGTCCAGCCCTTCGGGCATGCGCAGCACGAAGGCCTCCTTCACCACGATATGGCGGGCATAGCCGCCCTGGGTGGGCGTGCCATCCACAAGGTCGGTGCCGTTATAGGTGCCCACCCAGCCGTTGCGGCAGTAATTCTCGAGGTCTTTCTCGCATTGGTCGCATTTGCCGCAGGAGTCGACGAGACAGCCTACCGCCACCGTCTGGCCAATGCTAAACCGGCTGACTTCGGATCCCAGCGCGATCACCTTGCCGACGATCTCATGGCCGGGCACGATGGGATAGGTGCTGCGGCCCCAGTCGTTGCGGGCGGTGTGCAGGTCTGAATGGCACACGCCGCAGTAGAGGATTTCGATCACCACGTCGTCGGCCCGCGGCGCGCGGCGCTCGAAGGCATAGGGGGCCAGCGGCGCCTCGGGCGAGAAGGCGGCATAGCCGTGAGTGTGGGTGGGGCCGGTGGTTTGCATGAAGGCTCCTTTGGAGAGATACTGAAGGATAACGCACAGGAGAGACTCGGGATCCTGAAGACAGGGGCAACACCGCAATTCAGGGCGCCAAGCCTGCCTTCGTGCCGGCAAACAAACATTAGCGGCAGGGGTGGCTTGCCGCCAGCGCCAGATAGTCTATTCATTAGGTAGAGAATTGATCCGCTTTCGCGACCATCAACTCAGGAGACAGCACATGGCCCATAGCCTGGAGGAACGCGCCGCCGTGTTGACCGTGCCCGGCCTTTGCGGCAGCGGGCCCGGCCATTGGCAGAGCCTGTGGGAAGAAGGCTTCTGGGCGCTGGACGGGGTGGATTGCTGGCGGGCGGATCTGGGCGCATGGGACAAGCCCCGCCGCAACCTGTGGGCCAGCCGGCTGGGCCTGGCGATTCGCGCCGCCGGCCGGCCGGTGGTGCTGGCCGCGCACAGCCTGGGCTGCCATGCGGTGGCGTGGTGGGCGCGGATGGAGCCGGCCGCTGCCGCCCTGGTGCGCGGCGCTCTGCTGGTGGCCCCGCCCGATGTGGACGAGGCCCCGGTGGATGCGCGGCTGCGCGGTTTTGCCGGCTCTGCCGGGCAGGCGCTGCCGTTTCGCGCCACGCTGGTCGCCAGCTCGGATGATCCCTATCTCTCGCTGGCCGGTGCGCGGGTGCTGGCGCAGCGCTGGGGGGCGCAGTTTGTCGATATCGGCGCGCGCGGGCATATCAACGCCGAAAGCCGGCTGGATGTGTGGCCGCGCGGGCAGGCCCTGCTGGATGATCTGCTGGGCGAGGCGGCGGGGCCGGCCTATGACACATCGCTTGCCGGCCCTTCCGCTTTCCCGCAATTGTCCGTTTCCACGCCGTTTTTCGTTCCACACAAGGAAGCATCGATCCATGAAGGCTGAGTCTGTTCTGTCGACCATCGGGGGCACGCCGCATATCCGGCTGTCGCGGCTGTTTCCCGATCACGAAGTGTGGGTCAAAAGCGAACGCGGCAATCCGGGCGGCTCGATCAAGGATCGCATTGCCCTTGCCATGGTGGAAGCGGCCGAAGCCGATGGCACGCTGCAGCCGGGCGGCACGATCATCGAGCCGACCTCGGGCAACACCGGCATTGGCCTGGCCCTGGTGGCGGCGGTGAAGGGCTACAAGCTGGTGCTTGTCATGCCGGAATCGATGAGCCTGGAGCGCCGCCGGCTGATGCTGGCCTATGGCGCCACTTTCGATCTCACCCCGCGCGAGAAGGGCATGAAGGGCGCGATCGAGCGCGCGAAGGAACTGGCCGCCGAAACGCCCGGCGCGTGGATCCCGCAGCAGTTCGAGAACCCGGCCAACATCGATGTGCATGTGCGCACCACCGCGCATGAGATCCTCGATGATTTCGCCGATACGCCGATCGATTACGTGATCACCGGCGTTGGCACCGGCGGCCACCTCACCGGCACGGCCGAAACGCTGAAGGCCAGCTGGCCGGCGCTGAAGGCTTTTGCGGTGGAGCCGGCGCTGTCGCCCGTCATCAGCGGCGGCCAGCCTGCGCCGCACCCGATCCAGGGCATTGGCGCGGGCTTCGTGCCGGCCAACCTGCACACCCAGTCGATCGACGGGGTGATCCAGGTGGATGCCGCCCAGGCCAAGGAATGGGCCCGCCGGAGCGCCCGCGAGGAAGGGCTGCTGGTCGGCATTTCCTCGGGCGCGACGCTGGCCGCCATTGCGCAGAAGCTGGCCGAAATTCCCGCCGGCAGCCGCGTGCTGGGCTTTAATTACGACACCGGCGAACGTTATCTGTCGGTGGCGGATTTCCTGCCCGAACTGTAACAATCGGGGGCATCTGCCCCCTTCATATGTGTTAGCCTGCAACCATGAAGACCGCTCTCATCATCCGCCACGTTCCCTATGAGGGCGTGGCGGGCTTTCGCGCCCCTATCGAAGCCGCCGGCTATGTGGTCGACCGGATCGATGTGGCAGATCCCGCCTTTTCCAGCCTCGATCTGGCAGAGCCGGATCTGCTCATCATGATGGGCGGGCCGATGGGCGTCTATGAGAGCGACCGCCACCCCTGGATCGCCTGCCAGCTGCGCCGTTTGCAGCGCCGCCTGGCAGCGGACAGGCCAACGCTGGGCGTGTGTTTCGGCGCCCAGATGATCGCCGCAGCGCTGGGGGCCAAGGTCTACAAGGGGCCGGCCAAGGAAGTGGGCTTTCACCCGGTGCAGCTGCGCGCCGAGGCGGAGGGCGGGCCGCTGCGCCATATCGCCGAGGTGCCGGTGCTGCACTGGCATGGCGACACTTTCACCCGGCCCGAGGGGGTGGAGCTGCTGGCTTCCAGCGCGCTCTATCCGCATCAGGCCTTCTGCCGCGGCGAGACGGTGCTGGCCCTGCAGTTCCACGCCGAAATGGGGCTGGATCCGCGGTTTGACGCCTGGGTGGCGCAGGGGCCCGGCGATATCGCCGAAGCCGGCCACACCGAGGCCACCCTGCGCGCCGCGCATGACACGCATGGCGCAACGGCGGTGGCCGCAGGCCAGGCGATGATCGGCGAGTGGCTGGCGGGGCTCTGAGCCCCTTACCAGATCCGTGCGCGCTTCTCGGGCGGCAGATACATTTTGTCGCCCGGCTGCACGTGGAAGGCCTGATACCACGCATCGACATTGCGCAGCGGCCCCAGCACGCGAAAGCGCGCCGGGCTGTGCGGGTCTGTCGCTACCTGGTTGCGCAGGGCATCCTCGCGCGATTTGGCCCGCCACACCTGCGCGAAGGCGAGGAAGAAGCGCTGATCACCCGTGAGGCCATCGCGGGCAGGGGGCGCCTTTGCCCCCAGTGCCGCGTGATAGGCATCGAGCGCCACTTCCACCCCGGCGAAATCGGCGATGTTCTCGCCCATCGTCAGGCCGGGGTTGACGAAAGCGCCGGGCGCTGCCTCAAAACGGGCGTATTGGTCGCCAAACACCTTGGCCTCGGCCTCGAAGCGCTTGGCATCCTCGGGCGCCCACCAGTCGCGCAGGGTGCCGGAGGCGTCGATCTTGCGGCCCTGATCGTCGAAGGCATGGCTGATCTCATGGCCGATCACCGCGCCGATCGCGCCATAATTCACCGCATCATCGGCATGGGGATCGAAGAAGGGCGGCTGCAGGATGGCGGCGGGGAAGACGATCTTGTTTTCCTGCTCGCCATTATAGGCGTTCACCGTCTGCGGGCTCATCGCCCATTTCCGGTGATCGACCGGCTTGCCCAGATCCGCCAGATCGTAATCCGAGTTGAAGCGGCTTGCCCTTTCCACATTGCCGTAAAGATCGCCCGGCGCCATCGCCAGCCCGGCATAATCGCGCCATTTGTCGGGGTAGCCCACCATCACGTCCATGCGCGACAGCTTCAGCAGGGCGGCCTGTTTGGTGGCCTCGCTCATCCAGCCATTGGCGCGGATGCGGCCGGCCATCGCCTCTTTCAGATGGGCCACCAGCCCTTCCATCTTGGCCTTGGCCGCCGGCGAGAAATGGCGCGCCACATAGGTCTGCCCCACCAGCTCGCCCAGCTGGCCCGAGACGAGATCGACCCCGCGCTTCCATTGCGGCCGCTGCACCGCCACGCCCGATAGCGTTTTGGTGAAGGCAAAGCGGCTGTCGTCCATCGCCTTGGTGAGATAGGGCGCGGCCTGATCGGCCACATGGAAAGCCTCCCACAGCTTCAGCGTATCGAGCGCGGTGGCCGCATAAAGCGCCGAGATCGCCTGGATGGCGCTGTTTTCGGCGACGATGATGCGCTTTTGCGGGGCGATGCCGGCGCCGGCGAAATAGGCGTCCCAGTCTATCCCCGGGGCATAGGCGGCAAGCTCGGCGGTGGAATAGGGGTTGTTCAGAAGATCAAGGTTGCGGCGGCGGGCATTGTCCCAGCTCAGCCGGGCGATCTCGGTCTCGAAGGCCAGCACGGCATCGGCCTTGGCGGGCGCGTCTGCCTCGCCGATGGCCGCCAGCGTGCGGGCGATATAGGCGCGATAGGCCTCGCGCTGGGGCTTGAACTGGTCCTTCAGGTAATAGTCGCGGTCGGGCAGGCCAAGGCCGCTCTGGCCAAGGCCCAGCACGTTCATCTCGGCATTGGCGGTGTCGGGCATCAGGCCGGCTTCCACCAGCGAGATGCCGAAGCGGCTGCGGCTGGTGCCCATGAAGCGGGCCAGATCCGCCCGGTTGGCCAGCGCGCGCAGGCTGGCGATATCGGCCATCAGCGGGGCCAGGCCGATCGCCTCGCGGTGGGCGGCATCCATATAGCTGGTGTAGAGCGCGCCGATCGGGCCGGCGGGCGGGGCGGTGGTGATGATATCGCGCACCTGGGCCTGCACGGTTTCGCGCAGGTCGTAGAAGGTGCCGGTGGAAGCGCGGTCGGCCGGGATGGCGGTGCTATCCAGCCATTTGCCCGAGGCATAGCGCTGGAAATCATCGCCCGGCCGCACCGACAGATCGCGCGTGGCCAGATCCACCCCCCAAGCGCCAAAGCCCTGCGGCGCGGGCGCTGCGGCATGCGCAGGGCTTGCCGGGGGCGCCTTCGCGGGGGCGGGTTTTGCCCCCAGCGGGGTGCTGCCCAGCGCCAGCGCAAGGGCGGAAACGGCAATGGCGGTGCGGCTGGAAAACATCACGGCGGCAGGCATCCTTGGCGGTGGCCGGGCGCCCTTGCGGGCGCCATGGGCACAGGGGATGCCTGCATTGCGCCCGCGGCAGCGCCTGTCAACCAAGCCGCGGCAAATGGAGCTTATTGCGGATTTTCAAGGCTGAATTCGTCGTCGTCCTCTTCATAGGTGAAGATTTCGGCATAGCGGCCCCAATGCGTCACCGTGCGCAGGGTCTCGTCGGCATAGTCTTCCGACATGTAATCCTCCAGCTCATCGCGGAAGCGGCGGGCGGGTGCGCGGTGGCTGGCGCGTTCATCCAGCACGCGGCGGATATGCTGGGCCAGCGGCACATAGGCCAGCAGCGCCTGGGCAAAGATCGCCTTGCGCTGGTCCACATCAGACTGGGCATAGCGGCGGGCGGCCACAGTGAGCACCAGATCGGCCCCGCGCAATTCGGCAAAGCGCAGCAATTGCAGCGTTTCGGCCATGGGGAACAGTTCGTCCACTTCCAGCTGCAGCGAATCGGCCAGTTCCGCCAGGCTGGCCTTGCCGTTGAAGGGGGTGCCATCCACCTCCTCGATCAGGCCCGCCAGCGCGTTGGTGGAAACCTTGGGCGGCAGCACCATGGCAATGCCGGTGCCGGGGAACAGGCCATCGCGCAGCGGGCTTTCGGGGGCGGCGCGGGCGGTCATGCGGGCATAGATATCGTCCACCAGCGCGCGGAAGGGCGGGTCCAGCCGGTCCCGCGGGCGGGGGATATCCACCTTGATATCGGCCACCACCCGGCCCGGATTGGACGAGAAGACGAGGATGCGATCGCACATCTGCACCGCTTCCTCGATATTGTGGGTGACGATGAGGATCGACTTGATCGGCATGCGCCCTTCCGACCACAGGTCGAGCAGGTCGGTGCGCAGGGTTTCGGCGGTCAGCACGTCGAGCGCGGAGAAGGGCTCGTCCATCAGCAGCAGCGAGGGGTTCACCACCAGCGCGCGCGCCAGCCCCACCCGCTGGCGCATGCCGCCCGACAGTTCCTTGGGATAGGCGTTCTCGAAGCCGTCGAGGCCGATGAGGTCGATCGCGGCCAGGGCGCGGGCGCGGCGTTCCTCGGCCGGCACTTTCTGGGCTTCCAGGCCCAGTTCCACATTTTCCTGCACCGTCAGCCAGGGGAACAGGGCGAAGGTCTGGAACACCATCGACACGCTGGGATCGGGGCAATCCTCGGTCGGCACGAAGCGCACCTCACCCTCGCGCGGGTGGATCAGCCCGGCGATGGAGCGCAGCAGCGTGGACTTGCCCGAGCCCGAACGGCCGAGCAGGCCCACCACCTCGTTCTGGCCGATGGTAAGGTTCACCCCTTCCAGCACCAGATGGCCGCCCGGCGGGGGGCCGTAGTAGTGGTTGAGGCCTTCCACTTCGACGAGCGGGGCAAGCGGGGCGATGGTGGCCATGAAAAAGGCTCCGGTCAGCAGGAAGAAAAAAGAGGTCAGCCGATGCGCAGGCGGCGCTCGCCATAGGCGTAGAGCGGGCGCCACACCAGCCGGTTGAAGCCCAGCACGAACAGGCTCATCATGCCGATGCCCAGCGCCACCTGCGGATAATTGCCCGCCGTGGTGGCATCGGCAATATAGGCGCCAAGGCCGTGGGCTTCCAGATGGCTTTGCCCCCAGCTGACCGCTTCTGCCACGATCGAGGCGTTCCACGAGCCGCCAGAGGCCGTGAGCGCGCCGGTGATGTAGTAGGGGAAGATCGCCGGCAGGGCCACTTGCCGCCACCACTGCCAGCCCTTCACGCCGAACATGCTGGCCGCCTCGCGCAGGTCTGAAGGGATGGCCGAGGCGCCGGCGATGACGTTGAACAGAATGTACCACTGCGTGCCCAGGATCATCAGCGGCGAGAGCCAGATATCGGGCATGAGGTGGAAGCGCACGATGACGATCACCGCGAAGGGAAACAGCACGTTGGCCGGGAAGGCGGCCAGGAACTGGGCCACCGGCTGCACACTTTCGGCCAGCTTTGGCCTGAGCCCGATGGTGACGCCCAGCGGCACCCAGATGAAGCTGGCCAGCACGATCAGCACCACCACGCGGATGAGCGTGAGCACCGCCAGCCCCAGCGCCTGCCCGACATCGCCAAGGCTCAGCGTGCCCAGCACATAATGGGCGGACCACCACAGCGCGGCCACCACGCCGGCATAGACGGCCACCTGCCAGCCACGCTCTGCGAGCTTGTTGCGCGGGCCTTCGGCCTGCAGGCGGCGGGCGCGGCGGGCCGGCTCCAGCGCCAGCAGCAGGCGGCCGATGGCGCTGACGGGGGCAAACAGCAGCGGCAGCAGGCGGGTGCGGCGCAGCATGTCATAGACCCAGCTTTCGGGCCGCTCGGTGCTGGCGGTCTGTTCGAAGCGGAAGCGGTCTGCCCAGGCGACGATCGGGCGGAAGAACAGCTGGTCGTAGGCCACGATGACCACGGCCATGGTGCCCACCGCTTCGGCCACGGCGGTGAAATCCTGCTTCTCGATCGCCAGTGCCAGCCACGAGCCGATGCCCGGCAGGGTGACGGTGGTGTTGCCCACGGTGATCGCCTCGGAGGCGACCACGAAGAACCAGCCGCCCGACATCGACATCATCGCGTTCCACACCAGTGCGGGCGTGGCAAAGGGCAGGTCCAGCTTGAGGAAGCGGCGCACCGGCGAGAGCGCGAAGCTCTGGCACACTTCCTCCAGGTCAGACGGCAGGCTGCGCAGCGACTGGTAGAAGCTGAAGGCCATGTTCCACGCCTGCGAGGTGAAGATGGCGAACACGCTCGCCAGTTCCACCCCCAGCACATTGCCGGGAAACAGCCCCATGAAGAAAGTGACCGTGAAGGTGAGGAAGCCCAGGATCGGCACCGACTGCAGGATATCCAGCGCCGGCACGATGATCTGGCCCAGATGCCGGCTGCGCGCGGCCAGCGTTGCCACCACCAGCGTGAAGACGGTGGAGGCGAACAATGCGGCAAACATGCGCAGGATGGTGCGCAGGGCATAATAGGGCAGCTGGCCCGGATCCAGCAGCAGCGGTTCCAGATGCAGGCGCGAGAGCGGCTCCACCGCGCCCTGGGCGCCGCGGAACACCACCAGCGCCAGCCCCGCCAGAATGACAAAGGCGATCGCATCCTCGCGGTTGGGCCGGGTGAGGCGCAACATGCGCGAGAAGGCCGGCAAGGCGCGGGCGGGGTTCTTTTCCGGGCTCATAGGTGTCGTCTGCCGCAATGTCTTTCCGAGTGATGTGTCCGATTCGGGGCAGAACCGCCGCTGCCGGATATGCGCCTGCGGTTGCAAGCGCAAATTCCGCTGCGGCGCGGGCACGCCCGGCCATGGCATCGCCATAGACCGGGCTCAAAGACAGCTGTGTGACAGCGCGGGCGTGGCTCAGCCGATCTCGATCAGCGCCAGGGCGTTGGCTGGCAGCGCCAGATGGAAGCCGCCCGGCCCGCCGGCCAGCGGCCGGGCCTGGGGCAGCGCGCCGGCCTTGCGCAGGGCGGTGATCTGGGCGGCGGTGGGCGAGGCGGGCCGGCCCATGGCGGCATAGGCCAGCGTCACCGGATCTGCGGCGAGATCCACCCCGGTGACGCGCGCGCGCCTGCGCGCGCCGCCGCCCAGCCGCAGCAGCAGATCGCGCGGGGGGCCATGGAGGATCGGCTCCTCGCCCGGCGCGTTCATCGGATTGCCCGTCTGGCCCGAGACATCGGCGTTGGTGATCAGGTTCCAGGCAAGGATGGCCAGCGTGCCATCTTCCCTGCGGGTGGCGATGAGGGGCGCGCTGCCGGTGTCGATCCGCTGCGTGCCCAGCCGGTGCAGCAACTGGAAGGCACGGAAGGAGGGGCGCGCCACCCCGCTCTGGCCGATGAGGCCATACAGCGTGTTGCCGAACCCCGGGATCGGCGCGTGTTCCTCGAAGATATTGTCGAAGGTCCAGTAGCTGAAGGTGTCGCACAGGCCGGCGCAATCGCGGATGGTCTGGGCGATGAAGGCGGGGTTCTGGCTGGTCCATTCCGAGATCACCAGCGGGATGCGCGGAAACGCCGAGGCGCGGATCTTGCCATTGGCCACTTGCAGCGCGCGCGGGATCACCTGTTCGCGCGGCAGGCCCAGATCCTGGCCGAACAGGTTTTCCTGCGGATCATCGGCATAGATATGGCTGGAGACGAAATCGACAGGGGCGTTGTCGGCCGCGCAAAAGCGCAGGAAATCGTCGATCCACATCAGCTGGGCAGTGGCCGGCCCGCCCACCTGCAAGGCCGGGTTCACTCGCTTCAGCGCCCGCGCGGTGGCGGCATAGAGCTGGAAATACTGGCCTTGCGTGCCGGCCCAGAAGTTGAGGTTGGGCTCGTTCCACACTTCAAAGCGCCAGCCCGTCACCTCGGCCGCGCCATAGCGGGCCAGCAGATGCCGCGCGAGCCCCTCGATCACCTGCACCCACAGCGCCATGTCCTTTGGCGGCGAGGTGTTGCCCTTGTACCAGAAGATGGTGTTGCCATCAGAGGCCAGCGGCAGCGGCATGAAGCTCAGCTCCACATAGGGCTTCACGCCGATGGCCAGCATGGCATCGAAGATCTGGTCGATGTAGAGGAAGTTCAGTTCCGGCCCGTTGGGGCCGATGCTGCGGCACAGGCCCATCTCGTCGTCGAACAGGCCATGGAAGCGCACCGAGCGGAAGCCTGCCTCGTGCCGGGCCAGCGCCAGATCCTGCTGCCACTGGGCGCGCATCGCCACTGCCGCCCGGTCGGAGCCGACGCAGGCTTCCCAGTAATGCGGGAAGGGGGTGGTGGGCGCATGGGGATCAAGGGTGATCGCCGTGGCGGGCCGGGTGGCGGCGGCGGCCTGCGTGGCCAGCGGAGCCAGCGCGGCCGCGCCGATCAGCGCGCGGCGGGTGAGGGGCAGAGGGCTCATGGCAGGGGCCTCTCGTCGGTGCGGGTGAAGATCAGCGTGCGTTCCACATCGCCAAGGTCTGAATGGGAGGATTGGGTGATGGTGAGCCGGCGGTTGTCTGCCGCCACGAAGAAGCGGCTGCGGGTCCAGACGGTCTGGCCGAACAGGCTGGCGCGGCCTTCCTCCACCAGCGTGCAGCTTTCCCACTGGCCGCTCACGGCCTGCGGCACGGCATTGAGCGCCGAGCGGGTGCCGGTGGGCGCCAGCGTGCCATCGGCGGGCGTGGTGTAGCGGTCGGTCTCGTCAAGGTGGGGGCCGGTGAGGTGCCAGCTCTGGGTGAGGCCGCCGGCGCCCTGTTCCAGCACCAGATCGATGCCGCTCACCGCGTAATAGGGGTTGAACGAGAGGCCCGAGCCGACATGGCTGGCAGCGGCATCATAGCGCCAGTGGCCGGCCAGCGGGTGGCAGCTTTGCGCAAGGGCGGCGGGCGCCTGGCTGGCCATGGCCAGCCCCAGCGCGGCCGCAAGGCGGGCGGCGGGCATGATCTTCTCTCTCCCCTGTTTTGGATAAATTTGGAATTATGGTTCTGATATTGGTGGGCGTGGGCCTTGTCAATTGGCGCTTGCGCTTCGTCATGTTTCTGCTCGCATAAGCTGCTATATCAAGCGGATCGACCACAGCCCCGCAGGCCCCGCATGACGCTGCTTTCCGCCGATTCGCCCGAAGCCGCCACGCCCATGATCGAAAACCGCACCTATGAGGAGATATCCGTTGGCGACAGCGCCAGCCTCACCCGCACGCTGACGCATCAGGATATCGAGCTGTTCGCGCTGGTGTCGGGCGATGTGAACCCGGCCCATATGGACCCGGCCTATGCCGCCACCGACATGTTCCGCAAGGTGATCGCCCACGGATTGTGGGGGGCAGGGCTGATCAGCGCGGTGCTGGGCACCCATCTGCCGGGGCCGGGCACGATCTATCTGGGCCAAACGCTGAAGTTCCTGCGCCCGGTGGGGCTGGGCGATACCATCACCGCCAGCGTGCGTGTGGCCGACAAGCGCGAGAAGGGCCGGCTGACGCTGGCCTGCAGCTGCGCCAACCAGCAGGGCGAGACGGTGATCGAGGGCGAGGCCGATGTGATCGCGCCGCAGGAGAAGCTGCGCCGCCCGGCTGTCAGCCTGCCCGAGATCCGCCTGGCCGAGCATGATGCCTATCGCCGGCTGGTGCATGCCGCGGCCGGCCGCGCGGTGCCCACCGCCGTTGCCCACCCCTGTTCGCCCGCCGCGCTGGAAGCGGCGCTGGAGGCGGCCGAGGCCGGGCTGATCGCGCCGCTGCTGGTGGGGCCGGAAGCGAAGATCCGCGCCCTTGCCCAGCAGCTGGGCAAGGATCTGTCGGGCTTCACGCTGGTGGATGCCGCGCACAGCCATGATGCCGCCGCCAAGGCCGTGGCGCTGGTGCGCGAGGGCAAGGCCAGCCTCTTGATGAAGGGCTCGCTCCACACCGATGAGCTGATGGGCGCGGTGGTGAATGCCGCGGCCGGCCTGCGCACCGAGCGGCGCATCAGCCATGCCTATGTGATGGATGTGCCCGGCCACAACCGCCCGCTGATCATCACCGATGCGGCGATCAACATCGCCCCCACGCTGGAGGAGAAGGCCGATATCATCCGCAATGCCATCGGCCTTGCCCATGCCATCGGCATAGACGAGCCCAAGGTGGCCATTCTGGCGGCGGTGGAAACGGTGAACCCGGCGATGAAATCGACGCTGGAGGCGGCCGCCCTGTGCAAGATGGCCGAGCGCGGGCAGATCACCGGCGCCCTGCTGGATGGCCCGCTGGCCTTCGACAATGCCATCAGCGAGGCAGCCGCCAGGGAGAAGGGCATTGTCTCGCCGGTGGCGGGCAAGGCGGAGATCCTCGTCGTGCCCGATCTGGAAGCGGGCAACATGCTGGCCAAGCAGCTCACCTTCCTGGGCCAGGCGGATGCGGCCGGCGTGGTGCTGGGGGCCAGGGTGCCGATCATCCTCACCAGCCGGGCCGACAGTTTGCGCACGCGGCTTGCCTCGGCGGCGCTGGCGGTGCTGCTGGCCGACGGCAAGGCGGTGTTGCCGGCCGGGGAGGGCTGAGATGCGCGCGCTGCTGTGCCTGAACGCCGGCTCCTCCAGCATCAAATTCGCGCTCTACACGCTGGCGCCCGATGCGACAGAGCCGGAAGGCGCCGCCCATGGCCAGATCGAGAAGATCGGCATCGCCCCGCGGCTGGTCGTCTCGGCGCCCGATGGCGCGCCCCTGCACGCGCAGGAATGGGCGCATGGCGCCGGGCTTTCGCATGAAGCGCTGCTGGGCGCGCTGCTGGATTGGGCGATGGGGCATCTGGATGGCCATGTGCTGATCGGCATCGGCCACCGGGTGGTGCATGGGGGTGCGGATTTCACAGCGCCCGTGCGGGTGGATGGCGATGTGCTGGGCCGCTTGGCCGCCATCGGCAGCCTGGCGCCGCTGCATCAGCCGCATAATCTGGCGGCGATCTCGGCGCTGGTGGCGCTGCGGCCCGATCTGCCGCAGGTGGCCTGTTTCGACACCGCCTTTCACCACACGATGGCGCCGCTGGCCACCCGCTTTGCCCTGCCGCGCGCGCTGCATGAGGCGGGCGTGCGGCGCTATGGTTTCCATGGCCTGTCTTACGAGTGGATCGCCGGGCAGCTGGCGGTGATCGATCCGGCGCTGGCATCGGGCCGGGTGATCGCGGCGCATCTGGGCAATGGCGCCAGCCTGTGCGCGCTGCGCGGGGGCATCAGTCAGGATACCAGCATGGGCTTTTCCGCGCTCGACGGGCTGATGATGGGCACGCGCTGCGGCACGCTGGATGCAGGCGTTGTGCTGCACCTGCTGGGCGAGCGCGGCATGAGCCCGGCCGATGTGACCGACCTGCTCTATCGCCACTCGGGGCTGCTGGGGGTTTCGGGCCTGTCGAGCGACATGCGCGCGCTGGCGGCCAGCGATCTGCCCGAGGCGGCCGAGGCGATCGCCCTGTTCGCCCACCGCGCCGCGCGCGAGGCAGCGGCGCTGGCGGTTACGCTGGGCGGGCTGGATGGCCTGGTGTTCACCGCCGGCATTGGCGAGCATGATGCCGCCACCAGGGTGCGCATCTGCGCCGAGCTGGGCTTTCTGGGCGTGGTGATCGACGAGGCGGCCAATGCCGCCCAAGCGCCGCTGATCAGCGCGCCGACAAGCTATGTGCGCGTGCGCGTGCTGCCCACCGATGAGGAACGGATGATCGCGCGGCACACGCTGGCCACCTTGCAAGCCCTGCCAGACGCGCGCCGGGCAACGGTTCCTTAGGACTTTACCGGATACACCCTGCCATGCCTCGGGGCCGTTCGTTCGCGGATGCAGCAACCGGGTCGGGCACTTGCTGCCCGAAGGATCGGGGAAAGCCGCAAGGGCAAAGCCATTTGCCTGCGCCGGCGCGTCAAGGTGCCAAAACGGTATTGCATGTTCAGCCTGCGCGATATTGCCCAACCGGTGGAACCAGCCAGCGCCAGTGACAAGGGCGAGGCGATCTACGCCCGTTTCGAGGCCAACCCTGATTGCCTGCTGATCCCGGTGCTGGATGATTACCAGCGCCCGCTGGGGCTGATCGAGCGCAACCGCTTCCTCACCCGTCTGGCGGGGCAATATGGCCGGGCGGTGTTCGGCAGCCGCTCGGTGGAACTGGTGATGTCGGCCGATCCGCTGGTGGTGGAAGCCGATGTGGCGCCCGGCGATTTTGCCGCCATGGCGCTGGAATCCTCCACCCAGCGGCTGTTGCAGGGCTTCATCGTTACCGATCGGGGGCGTTATGTCGGCGTGGGCGCGATCCTCGATCTGCTGCGCGCGGCCGCTTCCGAACGGGTGGAAACCGCCCGCACGCTGACCGATCTGGTCGGCGATCTCAAGGCCTCGGCGCTGGAGGTGGAGCGCCAGCGGCGCCTGGCCGAAACGGTGGTGGAGCATATTCCCACCATCCTGGCCGTCTGTTCGGGCGAGACGGGGCGGATGATCATGGTGAACCGCGCGGCCGAGGCGGTGCTGGGCCTGCCGCGCGAAATGGCGGTGGGCCGGCGCTGCCTGGAGATCGAGCCGCAGGGCCTGGGCGAGCAGATCAACCGTCTGCATGAGGAACTGGAAAGCCAGCCGACCAAGACCCGCCTCGACCTCGAATTTCGGCCCGAGGGCGGCCAACCGCCCCGCCAGCTGCGGCTGATGCGCATTCCGCTGACGATGCCCGATGGCGAGCGGCTGAATGTGACGGTGGGCGAGGATGTGACCGAGGAAATGGCGGCACGGGCGCGGATCGAGGAACTGGCCCATTTCGATTCGCTCACCCGCCTGCCCAACCGCGCCCGCTTCCACGAATGGCTGAACGAGGCCGTGGCCGCGGCCGATCACAGCGCCCGCATCGCCCGGCCGCTGGCCGCCGCCGCGCAAGGCGCGCTGCTGGCGATCGACATCGACCGCTTCAAGAGTGTGAACGACACGCTGGGCCACAGCGCGGGCGATGCGCTGCTGTGCGAAGTGGCCGACAGGCTGCGCGCGGTTTGTGCCGAGCTGGCCACAGGCGATCTGGCCGATGGCGATGTTGACGTGCTGCCCGGGCGGCTGGGCGGCGATGAATTTGCCGTGGTGCTGCGCGGCCATGATGTGGCGCAGGCCGCGGTGCGCCTGGCCGGGCGGCTGGTGGACAAGCTGGCAGAGCCCTATGCCATTGGCCGGCAGGCGGTGCATCTGGGGGCCAGCATTGGCCTTGCCGTGTGCCCGCAGGATGCCGCCAGCGCCGAAGAGCTGATGCGCCACGCCGATATCGCGCTCTACAGCGCCAAAGCCGATGGCAAGGGGGTGTGGCGGCGCTTCTGCCAATCCATGCAATCGGCCTTGCAAAACCGCCACGACATGGAGCGTGACCTGCGCCGGGCGCTGGAAAACGGCGAGATCGGCGTGCATTACCAGCCGCAGTTCAGCCTGGCCGAGCAGCGCGTGACCGGCTTTGAGGCGCTGATGCGCTGGCGCCATCCGGAACGCGGGCTGGTGCCGCCGGCCAGCTTCATCCCGGTGGCCGAGGATCTGGGGCTGATCGTGCCGCTGGGCGAATGGATCCTGCGTGAGGCCTGCCGCCAGGCCGCCCGCCTGCCCGAGGATATCTCGATGGCGGTGAACATCTCGGCGGTGCAGCTGGATCATCCGGGCTTTGTCGCCGCTGTGGTGCAGGCGCTGGCGAGCGCCGGCCTGCCCGCCCGCCGCCTCGAAATCGAGGTGACCGAAAGCGTGCTGATGGAAGACAAGGCGCAGGTGCAGGCCAGCATCCGCCGCCTGCGCGAGCTGGGCGTGCGCCTGGCGCTCGACGATTTCGGCACCGGCTATGCCTCGCTGTCCTATCTGCAGCGCTTCCCCTTCGACAAGATCAAGATCGACCGCACCTTCACTCGCGGCCTGCCCGACAACCCCGCCGCCAGCGCCATTGTGGCAGCGGTGACGGCGCTGGCCGGCCAGCTGGGCATGTCGACCACCGCCGAAGGGGTGGAGGATGAGGAGCAGCTGGCCGCCATCACCCGGCTGGGCTGCACCGAGGCGCAGGGCTATCTGATCGGCATGCCCGGCGCCATCAGTGACAGCCGGCTGGACCGGCCCGGCGATATGGCCATCGCCGTCTAGCGTCGGCTTTTGTCACACGGCTTTCATCCAGCGGGCATAACCCGGCCCTGCCAATGGAGAAAGCCCGGATGACCGACACCCCTGCCGCCCTTACCGCCGAGGACCTGCTGCAGCAGGAAATCGAGGACAGTTTCGACGAGGAACTGGAAACCGAGCTGGCCGAGGCGCGGCTGGAACTGCTGGGCGAAAGCCTGCCAGAGCACTATGGCTTTGCCCGGCTCGACCGCCGCATGTATTTCCGCGAGCTGTTCCGCCTGCAGCACGAACTGGTGCGCCTGCAGGATTGGGTGCAGCACAAGAAGCTGAAAGTGGTGGTGATCTTCGAGGGGCGCGATGCCGCCGGCAAGGGCGGCGTGATCAAGCGCATCACCCAGCGGCTGAACCCGCGCGTGGCCCGCGTGGTGGCGCTGCCGGCCCCTTCCGAGCGGGAACGCAGCCAGTGGTATTTCCAGCGCTATGTGCCGCATCTGCCGGCCGCCGGCGAAATGGTGCTGTTCGATCGCAGCTGGTACAATCGCTCGGGCGTGGAACGGGTGATGGGCTTTTGCACCGAGGACGAGGTGGAGGAATTCTTCCGCTCCGTGCCGGAATTCGAGCGGATGCTGGTGCGCTCGGGCATCGTCCTCATCAAATACTGGTTCTCGATCACCGATGCCGAGCAGCAGCTGCGCTTCCAGATGCGCATCCACGATCCGCTGAAGCAGTGGAAGCTGTCGCCCATGGATGTGGAAAGCCGCCGCCGCTGGGAGGATTACACCCTGGCCAAGGAAGCCATGCTGGAGGCCACCCATATCCCCGAGGCGCCGTGGTGGGTGGTGCGCGCCGACGACAAGCGCCGCGCCCGGCTCAATTGCATCGAGCATCTGCTGGCCCAGATCCCCTATGAGGATGTGCCGCGCGACACGGTGGTGCTGCCGCCGCGCGTGCATCACCCCGATTATATCCGCAGCCCCATCCCCGATGACATGCATGTGCCGGATCTCTACTGATCTACTGGGATAAAGAGGGCTTGGCGGCAGCAGGGCAGGGCGGCTAAGAGGGGGCAACCGCTTCTTGCCAAAGGATTATGCCATGCCTGCTACAGTTCTCGTCACCGGGGCCACTTCGGGCATTGGCCTGGCCGCGGCGCGCCGCTTTGCCGCGGCGGGCTGGCAGGTGGTGGCCACCGGCCGCCGGGCCGACCGGTTGGAGGCGCTGCAGGCGGAACTGGGCGAGGGGCTGATCCCGCTGGCCTTCGACATGCGCGATGAAAGCGCCATCGATGCCGCCCTTGCCAGCCTGCCGGCAGGGCTCGACAGGCTGGACGCGCTGGTTAACAATGCCGGCCTTGCGCTGGGCACGGCGCCCGCTCAATCGGCGGATCTGGGCCAGTGGAAGCAGATGATCGAGACCAATGTCACCGGTCTTGTCACCATCACCCACAAGCTGCTGGCGCGGCTGATCGCGGCGCGCGGCATCATTCTCAACCTGTCGTCGGTGGCGGCCACCTATCCCTATGCGGGCGGCAATGCCTATGGCGGCACCAAGGCCTTTGTGCGCCAGTTCAGCCTGGGCCTGCGCAGCGATCTGCACGGCACGGGCGTGCGCGTCACCTCGATCGAGCCGGGGATGACCGAGACGGAATTCACCCTTGTGCGCACCGGCGGCAATCAGGCGGCCTCCGACACGCTGTATGGCGGCATGCAGCCGCTGACCGGCGAGGATATTGCCGAAACGCTGTTCTGGCTGGCAACGCAGCCCGCCCATGTCAACGTCAACACCATCGAGCTGATGCCCGTGGCGCAAAGCTTCGCCGGCTTCCAGGTGGCGCGCGCGGGCTAGGGGCCGGCGCGCGCCCGTTCCCCCTCAGGGGCGCGGCTGGATGATGCGGCGCAGCAGCTTCTTGCCGTTCACATCGCGGGCGATCAGCAGCCAGCTGCCATCGGCCTGCCGGTCCAGCGTGGAAAAGCCGAACTGGCCAAAGCGGGTGGCGATGTCGGTCATGGCGATGCCGGCCTGCTCACCGGCGGCCAGGGCTTCGAGATCGGCCAGGTTGAGCGGGGCCTTGGGTTCCTGCTCCTGCGTGCCGGAAAAGCCGTTGACCAGCTGGAAGGGCGCGTTGCGGGGCTGCACCACCTGCAGCAGGTGCACATGGCCGGCGATCATCGCGGTCACATGCGGCAGGGCGGGCGGGTGCTGGCCACCGAAGGCATCATCCACCGAGGGATAGCCGATCTTCAGCCCCTTCTTGCCCGAAATGGTGACGGCGCTGAAGGGATAGTGGCTGGTGACGAAATTGACATCGCCGGGCTTGGCCAGCCCCGCGATCGCCAGCGCATCGGTGCGATAGCGCAGCAGTTCGGGGCCTTGCAGGTGCTTCTCGCCAATCGCGGCGAAATCGGCCACGATGATGCGCGCGCCATCGCCCAGTTCCACCGCATAGGGATCGGCATGGTTGCCGGCAAAATCCTCAGCCTCGCGCACGCAATCCGTGCCGGGCACCAGCGCGTGCGGATCGAGCAGGCGCCACCAGCCCTGGCCGGCGCGCATGCAATCCTCGTGGTTGCCGCGCACCAGCACCCAGGGGGCGGCGGCCAGCAGCGTGCGCGCGGGCGTCAGGAAATCGGCCCGCCAGGCATCCTCGCCATAGCCCCAGGGTGTGTCGGCGCAATCGGCGCCATGGGCCGGGCAGGCGCTTTCGCGGTAGAGATAATCGCCCACATGCAGCACCAGATCGGGGTGCAGCGCGGCGGCAGAGCGGGCCACCTGGGCAAACGGCCAGGCCGAGGCGCGGTTGCAATCCTGCCAGGCATCCTCGCTGCGGGTGCCATCCTTGCCGATCTTGCCCGCCTTCAGCCGGCAGCCGGTATCGCCCACCACCACGATGCGCCGCACCACGGCCGGGGCCAGCGGCAGCGCCTGGCCGGCAAGGCTGGCCGTATGGGCGCTGCGGGGCAGATGCGCGCTGCAGAGCAGATGCGGGAAAGCCGAGGGGTGGCTGGCGGCGGAGCCGGAATCGCTGGCGCGGGCGGGCAGGGTGGCAGGGGCGGCGCGGGCGCTCATCGGCACCTGCGCGCCATCGAGGGTGAGCGCCGGGCAGGTGGCATCATCCACCACCGCGCGCGCCTCGGCGCCTTCGGGGGCCATCACCACGAAACTGTCGAGCAGGCGGGCATGGGCCGCAGGGGCCTGCAGCATCAGCCCCGCCATGGCCACAAAAGCATTTACCTTCATCGATTTGCCGAGCCTGCGCATGGGTCACCTGCCTGTTCTGAGTCGGGTTTCGGCTATCGCTGCTTGGCGACAGTGTGATGAAAGGGGCGCGATGAAAACGTAAAATCCGCCGGGTACAGCCTGCCCTTGCCGGCTTGGAGGCGGGGCGGGCAGTTGCTACACACAAGGCCATGTCCGTGCCCGAGCCCCCCCTTGTCGGAATGATCGCGAGCAGCGCGCTGGCGGCCATCCTGTGCGATCCGCGCCAGCCCGACACGCCGATCGTGGCCTGCAACGCGCCCTTTCTGGCGCTCACCGGCTATGCCCGCGCAGAAGTGCTGGGGCGCAACTGCCGCTTCCTGCAGGGGCCGGCCACCCAGCCTGTCGCCCGCCAGCAATTGCGCGAGGCGATCGCCGCGCGCCGGCCGGTGATGGTGGATATCCTCAACTATCGCAAGGATGGCAGCCCTTTCCGCAATGCGGTGATGGTGGCGCCGATCTTCGATGCGGCAGGAGAGCTGGAATATTTCCTCGGCTCGCAAGTGGCGCTGGCCGATGCGGTGGGCGAGGTGCTGGGCGATGGCTGGCAGATCAGCGCCCGCGCCGCCGCCCGCCGCCAGGTGGATGGGCTGAGCCCGCGCCAGCGCAATATCCTGCTGGAGATGACGGCGGGCAAGCTGAACAAGCAGATCGCCTGGGAACTGGGCCTGGCCGAGCGCACCATCAAGATGCACCGCGCCGCCCTGCTGCGCGCGCTGGGCGTTACCAGCAGCGCCGAGGCGATCCGCCTGGCGGTGGAGGCCGGCTTCTAGCCCGCGGGCTGGCCTGCTTCCTGCACGGGAAGGCCCGCTTCCTGCGCCAGCAGGCCGGCCACGCCGCCAGCCAGGAAATCCTCCAGATCTGCATGCATGCGGGCCACTGATGCCGGGTTGCGCGGCTCGCCAATGCGGGCGAACACCACATCGATGTTGCAATACATGCCCAGCAGATTGGCCTCGATGAAATAATAGGCGGCCTTGATGCGCGAGGGGGCCGCGCCCGGATACAGCCGCGCCAGCCAGTCCATCACGATGGCGTTGGTGGGGGCAAAGGCGCGGGTGTGGTGGGCCACGTAATCGGGCTGGTTGAAGCTGAGCGTGGAGAGGCCCAGCATGCGCAGATAGCGGTGGCGGCCGATGTCGTTCTCGGCCAGCCAGGCGCGGCCCACGGTCATCACCGCGCGCACCACATGGCGCAGGGCCAGCTGGCCGGCCGCCGCCTCCCGCGCCAGATCGGCCACCGCGCCGGCATAGAGCGCTTCCACCTCGGGCAGCCGCCGCTCCACCGCCGAGACGAACACGCCTTCCTTGGAGGGGAAATAATATTGCAGCTGGCCCATCTGCACGCCCGCCTCCTCGATGATCTGGCGCAGCGAGACGCCATCATAGCCCCTTTCGGCAAACAGCCGCTCGGCCGCATCGAGAATGGCCGCGCGGGTGCGCTCGCCCTTGGCGGTGCGGCGCTTGGCCTGGGCGGGCAAGGGCTCGGGCGTGAACAGGACAGGCGAGGGCAGGGGGGCAGACGACATGAGCGCCATTGTGTCGGCTGGGCAGGGGCGGTGCAAGCTGGCCTTTATCGGGGTGGGCGGGCAAGGGTGTGCCGAAAAGGGCCGGGGCGGTAATAATATCTCAGCGATTTTCTAAGTAATAATCCAGAATGTTTAGCGGGAGACTGGTTTGGGCGATGGCGCTGTTGTGGGCGCTGATCGGCAGCGTGGAAGCGCGGGCCGATGGCGTGCTGCCCGCAGCTTTCGCGCCCGGCAGCCAGTGCCACATCGCCCTTGTCGGCCAGAGCGAGAGCGAGGCGCTGGCGCGGCCGGGCAGCGGCTGGGTGTGCAGCCCGCGCGATTACGACATTGCCGCCCCGCGCGTGCTGCTGCGCTTCGACCTGCGCGGCGTGGCGGCGCTGCCCGACGAGCTGGTGACCAGCCTCACCCGCTTTACCCGCATGGGGCTGACGGTGATCGGCGCCTCGGGCCGGATTGCCCATCGCGATATCACCGAGGCGGCGATGCAGCCGGGCCTGCAGGGCTGGACGATGCGCACCGCCCTGCCGGTGCTGGCGGGCGAGCGGCCGGCAGCGGTGGTGATCGCGGTGGATGGCATCACCCATCCGCGGCTGCTGTCGATGGCCCGGCTGGAAAGCGCGGGCGAGGCGGCCAGCGTGGATCTGGGCCAGGCGCTGCTGGTGGCGGCGCTGTGCGGCATGCTGTTCGTGCCCATTCTCGCCAATATCGCCTTCTACCGCGTGCTGCGCGAGCGCTTCTTGCTGTGGCACACGCTGGCGGTGGCGCTGATGCTGCTGCAAACGCTGGTGACATCCGGGCTGATCAACGCCATCGCCCGCTTCACGGTGGGCGAGATTTCCATCCTCTCGGGTTTTACCCTGGGCGGGGGGATTGCGGCAGCGGCGCTATTCTCGGCCAATCTGATCGAGGAGGGCAAGCTGGATCCGCTGCACCGCCGGCTGCTGGCGGTGGCCGGCGGGTGGATCATGGCGGGCGTGCTGGTCTATCTGTGGGGGGCCAGCCTGCCGGGCATTGGCGAGGCGCTGCGGCCCTATGTCTGGACGGTGTATTACGCGCAATATCTGCCGGTGCTGGCGCTGTTTGTCTGGACGATCACTGTGGCGCTGCTGCGCGGCAGCCGGGCGGTGCGCTTCCAGATCGTCGCCTGGGCGCCGTTCATGGTGCTGGGGCTGGTGCGCATCGGCTCGTCGCTGGGGCTGGCGCCGGTGCCGATGGAAATGGCATCGCAGCAGCATCTGTGCATCACCTGGGAAGTGATCGTGACGGCGCTGGCGGTGGTTGACCGCTTCATGACGCTGAAGCGCGAGCGCGACGATGCCCAGGCCGAGATCCGCCTGATGGCCACGCTGGTCGATCAGGATCCGCTGACCGGGCTGCTGAACCGCCGCGCGCTGGAAAGCCGCTTTGCCGAACTGCAGCGCGCCGGTTTCCGCGCCATGGCGGTGATCGACCTCGACCATTTCAAGGCGATCAACGACACCCACGGCCATGCGATGGGCGATGCGGTGCTGAAGATCGTGGCCGAAGTGCTGGCCAGCGACCGGCACACCATCTCTGTGCGCATGGGCGGCGAGGAATTCCTGCTGCTGATGGCCGGCAACGATATCGCCGAGCGGGCCGAGCGGCGCCGGCAGGCGATTTCCGTGCGGGTTTCGGCCAAGCTGCCGGGGCTCGACCGGATGGTGACGGCCAGCATGGGCCTGGCGATAGACCTGCCCTGGCCGATGGGGCGCACCTCCTTCCCCGCGCTCTATGAGCAATGCGACCGGCTGCTGTATGAGGCCAAGCATGGCGGGCGCAACCGTTCCTCGGTGGAACAGCGGATCATGCCGCCCACCGGCCGGCTTGCCGCGGCGCAGGGTTAGGCAATTGCCCAGGGCTAGGCAATTGTTTGTGGCGCGCTTTACGCCGGGGCTATGCCCGGGGGCGGGCATGCGCTAACCCTTGCGCCCGGTTGCGGGGCATCTGGCTCCTGCCAAGAGGACCGGCACGATGCATGGGCTGACGACGACCTCCACCGCCGACCCTTCGGGCTGGAACGGCCTGATCGCAGCGCCACTGGACGAGGCCTTTGGCCTGCTGGCCTCGGGCGAGGAGGGGCTCTCGGCACAGGCGGCCGCTGCCGCCCTTGCCCGCCACGGCCCTAACCGCATTGCCGAGGAAGGGCGCCTTTCTGCCCTGCGCGAGTTGTGGCGCCATGCCAAAAGCCCGCTCAATGGCCTGTTGCTGGCGCTGGCGGCGGTTTCCTGGGCGCTGTCGGATCTGCGCTCGGCGGTGGTGATCGCGGTGATGGTGGTGCTCAGCGTGGGGCTGGGCTTTGTGCAGGAGCACCGCTCGAACCTGGCTGCCCGGCGGCTGAAGCGCATGGTGCAGGTGCATGCCAGCCTGCGCCGGCCCGGCCTGGCTGGCGCCGATGCCGAAGGCTTTGCCGAAGTGCCGCTGGAGCAGGTGGTGCCGGGCGATATCGTGCGGCTGTCGGCGGGCGATCTCATCCCGGCGGATCTGCGGCTTGTCCATGCCCATGATCTGTTCGTCAACCAGTCGTCGCTGACGGGCGAGGCGATGCCGGTGGAGAAGGAAGCCATCACGCCCGCCCCCGGCACCGACCCGCTCGACCGGCCGGACCTGTGCTTCATGGGGGCCAGCGTTGTCAGCGGCTATGCGGTGGGGCTGGTGCTGCGCACCGGGCGCCACACCTTCTTCGGCGAGATCGCCGAGAAGATCACCCACACCGCCGCCACCTCCAGCTTCGAGAAGGGGGTCAATCGCTTCGTCTGGCTGATGCTGCGCTTCATGCTGGTGATGGCGCCCACGGTGTTCCTCATCAACGGCCTCACCAAGCACAATTGGTGGGAGGCCTTGTTCTTCGCGGTGGCGGTGGCGGTGGGGCTGGCGCCGGAAATGCTGCCAATGGTCGTGACGATGAACCTGGCGCGCGGGGCGATCGCCATGGCCGGCAAGCGCACCATCGTGAAGCGGCTGGATGCCATCCAGAACTTTGGCGCGATGGATGTGCTGTGCACCGACAAGACTGGCACGCTGACGCAGGACAAGGTGGTGCTGCGCCTGGCGCTTGATGCCGGCGGCCACCGCAGCGAGGAGGTGCTGGCCCATGCCTGGCTGAACAGCCACCACGAAAGCGGCCTGCGCAACCTGATGGACGAGGCGATCCTGGCGCATAACGAGGTGGCGCATCACCCGTTGCTGACAGGCCGCATCACCAAGCTGGATGAGCTGCCCTTCGATTTCCAGCGCCGGCGCGTCTCGGTGCTGCTGCGCCAGGAAGGCGAGGCAGAGCCGCTGCTGGTGTGCAAGGGCGCGGTGGAAGAGATGCTGGCGGTGTGCACCCATGTGCTGGAAGGGGGCGTGGAAGGCCCGCTCGATGCCGCGCGCCTGGCAGCCGTTCACATGGTGACAGACCGGCTGAACCGCGATGGCCTGCGCGTGCTGGCGATCGCCCGGCGCCGCTTTGCCACCGCGCCTGCCCGGCTGACGCTGGCCGAGGAGGAGGGGCTGACGCTGATCGGCTTTGTCGCCTTCCTCGATCCGCCCAAGGAATCGGCGGCTCAGGCGCTGGCCGATCTGGCAGCGGCGGGCGTGGCGGTGAAGATCCTCACCGGCGACAATGATCTGGTGGCCGCCAAAGTGTGCCGCGATGTGGGGCTGGGCCATGTGCGCCAGTTGCTGGGCCATGAAGTGGCGGCGATGGACGATGCCGCGCTGGCGCAGGCGGCCGAGGATGTGGTGCTGTTTGCCAAGCTGTCGCCGGCGCAAAAGGCGCGGGTGATCGCCGCGCTGCAGGCGCGCGGCCATGTGGTGGGCTTTCTGGGCGATGGCATCAACGACGGGCCGGCGCTCAAGCAGGCCGATGTCGGCGTTTCGGTCGATACGGCGGTGGATATCGCCAAGGATTCGGCCGCGATCATCCTTCTGGAAAAATCGCTGGGCGTGCTGGTCGATGGGGTGATCGAGGGGCGGCGGGTGTTCGCCAACATCATCAAATATATCCGCATGGGGGCCAGCTCCAACTTCGGCAACATGTTCAGCGTGCTGGGCGCGTCCATCCTGCTGCCCTTCCTGCCGATGGCGCCGCTGCAGGTGCTGACCAACAACCTGCTCTATGATTTCTCGCAGACGGCGATCCCCACCGACATGGTGGACGAGGAATATCTGGCCGCCCCGCGCCGCTGGGAAATCGGCAATATCGCCCGCTTCATGCTGTTCATCGGGCCGATGAGCAGCATCTTCGACTATGCAACCTATGCCGCGATGATCTTCCTCTTCCATGCCTGGAACAATGTGCCGCTGTTCCAGACCGGCTGGTTCGTCGAATCGATCCTGACGCAAACGCTGATCATCCACATCATCCGCACCGCCCGCCTGCCCTTCATCGAAAGCCGGGCCAGCTGGGCGCTGATCGGCACCACGCTGGCGGTGTGTGCGGTGGGGGCCTGGCTGCCGTTCTCGCCGCTGGCGGCAACGCTGGGCTTTGTGCCGCTGCCGGCGGGATACTGGCCGGTGGTGGCGGGCTTCCTGCTGGCCTATGCGGTGCTCACCCATGGCGTGAAGCGCTGGTTCTTCCGCCGCTTCGGCGACAGGTAGGCCGGCCAAACAAAAAGCGCGAGGGGATCGCTCCCCTCGCGCCTTGATGCAGCTTGTTGGCGTGATCAGACCAGCATGCTGCCGGTTTCGATGAAGCGCTGGTGCCAGCTGAGGGCCTCGGCCGGCAGCGAGGGGCTCTGCAGCCCGTAGGAGCCCTTGAGGGCGCGGGCGTAATAGTCCTCCAGCATCGGGCGATAGTTGGGGTGGGCGCAGTTGGCGATGATCTTCTCGGCCCGCTGCTTGGGCGAGAGGCCGCGCAGATCCGCCAGGCCCTGCTCGGTGACGATCACCTGCACATCCTGCGAGATATGATCGACATGGCTGGCCTGCGGCACGATCGCGCTGATCTTGCCGCCCTTGGCGGTGGACGGCGTCATGAAGATCGAGATGAAGGCGTTGCGGGCAAAATCGCCCGAGCCGCCGATGCCGTTCTGGATGCGGCTGCCCATCACATGGGTGGAGTTGACGTTGCCGTAGATGTCGGCCTCGATCAGCCCGTTCATGGCGATGCAGCCCAGGCGCCGCACCAGTTCCGGGTGGTTCGAGATTTCCTGCGGGCGCAGGATCATCTTGTCACGATAGGCGCCCATGTTGGCGTTGAGGCGGGCGGCCGCTTCCGGGCTCAGCGAGAAGGCCGTGGCCGAGGCCATGCGCAGCTTGCCGCAATCGAGCAGGTCCAGCATGCCATCCTGGATCACCTCGGTGAAGGAGGTGAGGTTCTCGAAGGGGCTGTCCACCAGGCCCGAGAGCACGGCATTGGCGATATTGCCCACGCCCGACTGGATCGGCAGCAGATTGGCAGGGATGCGGCCCAGCTTCACTTCGTGCTTGAAGAATTCCATCAGGTGGCCGGCGATGGCAAAGGCGGTGGGATCGGGCGGGCTGAAGGGGGCGTTGCGGTCGGGCGTGTCGGTCTGCACGATGGCCACCACCTTGTCGGGGTCGATCTGCAGATAGGGGCTGCCGATGCGGTCATCGGGCTTCACCAGCGGGATCGGCACGCGGTTGGGGGGCAGGCGGGTGCCGTAATAGATGTCGTGCATGCCTTCGAGGTCGGCGCTCTGCCAGCTGTTCACCTCGAGGATGATCTTGCTGGCGCGGTCGAGCCAGGTCTTGTTGTTGCCCACCGAGGAGGAGGGGATCAGCGTGCCATCGGCGCGAATGCCCGACACTTCCACCAGCGCCACATCGAGCGGGCCGAGGAAGCCCTGCCAGGCCATCGGCGCGACCTGCGAAAGGTGCATGTCGAAATAGTTCATCTGGCCCGAGTTGATCTTCTCGCGGGCGATGGGGTCGGAATTGTAGGGCAGGCGGAATTCGATGCCGTTGCTCTTGGCCAGCGCGCCATCCAGCTCGGGGCCGGTGGAAGCGCCGGTCCACACGCTCACGCGGAACGGATCGCCAGCGGCTTGCGCTTCCTCGATGCGGCGGGCCAGCGCCAGCGGTACTTCCTTGGGATAGCCCGAACCGGTGAAGCCGCTCATGCCCACGGTGTCGCCGGGGCTGATGAGGGCGGCGGCTTCCTCGGCGGTGGCGATCTTCGACCTAAGTCGGTCGTGGGCGATGCGGTTGGTCATGCTAATCCTCCGGGGGTCTTGGGCCATTCCGGCCTCGCGCGGCCTGTGCACCCCCGGGGGCACAATGGCAAGCGTTGAGTGTCGCAAAAGCTAAAAATAAAAACCAAAAATTTCAGATAATTACTTCGGTTTTTTGAGCGATTCCGAAGTCCGTTTCCTGCGCCATTCCAGGCGTGCGAGGCGCGCTTTGTGCTGCGCCGCGGAAATATCCTGATATCAGACGGGAACCCTGCGGGGACTCGCGCATTATGACTGCGCACCAACCGGGCCCATGCAGGCCCTGTTTCATACGTCTCTGTTCGCCTAGGATCGGCCCTGCTGCTGGTCGTGCCGCAGCGTGTCTGGAGTGATTGATGTTCGATATCGTCAAGGTGGCGCTGCATCGCCCGCTCACCTTCATAGTCATGGCCATCCTTATCGCCATCATGGGCACGCTTGCCGCCCTTGATACGCCGGTGGACATCTTTCCCGAAATCCGCGTGCCTGTCATCGCGGTGGCCTGGCAATATACCGGGCTCAACCCGAAGGACATGTCCGACCGCATCGTCACGCCTTATGAGCGCACGCTGACCACCACGGTCAACAATATCGAGCATATCGAGAGCCAGTCGATGCAGGGCATCGGCATCGTGAAGATCTTCTTCCAGCCGGGCACCAACATCTCGGTGGCCAATGCGCAGGTCACCGCCGTCTCGCAGACGGTGCTGAAGCAGATGCCGCCAGGCATCACCCCGCCGCTGATCCTGAACTACAACGCCTCCACCGTGCCGATCCTGCAGCTGGCGCTGAACGGCAAGGGCCTGTCGGAACAGCAGCTGTTCGACCTGGGCCAGAACCAGATCCGCCCCCAGCTGGTGACCATCCCCGGCCTGGCCATGCCCTATCCCTCGGGCGGCAAGCAGCGCCAGATCCAGATCGACATCGACCCCGAGGAACTGCAGGCCACCGGCCTTTCCGCCCAGGATGTGGGCAATGCCATTGCCGCGCAGAACCAGATCACGCCGGCCGGCTTCGTCAAGATCGGCGACCGGCAGTATAGCGTGCAGCTGAACAACGCCCCCAATTCGGTGGAAGCGCTGAACGCGCTGCCGGTGAAGGTGGTGAACGGCGCCACCATCACCCTGGGCCAGGTGGCCCATGTGCGCGACGGTTTCCCGCCGCAGCAGAATGTGGTGCATGTGGATGGCCAGCGCGCGGTGCTGCTCACCGTGCTGAAGAATGGCGCCACTTCCACCCTGGCGATCATCGACGGGGTGAAGAACAAGCTGCCGCAGCTGGTGATCGGCCTGCCCGATGCGCTGAAGGTGCGGCTGGTGGGCGATCAGTCGCTGTTCGTGAAGGCGGCGGTGCAGGGGGTGCTGCGCGAGGGGGCGATTGCCGCCGCGCTCACCAGCCTGATGATCCTCCTGTTCCTGGGCTCGTGGCGCTCCACGGCGATCATCGCGCTGTCGATCCCGCTGGCGGTGCTGGCGGCGGTGTGCCTGCTCAATGTTTTCGGGCAGACGCTGAACGTGATGACACTGGGCGGCCTGGCCCTGGCGGTGGGCCTGCT
>Ga0207806_1000034_pt1 | contig 29789 bp, 21 predicted proteins | sample LuqExpMetageno72_FD_187829 | JGI IMG/M metagenome (GOLD analysis project Ga0207806, IMG submission 187829) | Tropical forest soil microbial communities from Luquillo Experimental Forest, Puerto Rico - Sample 72 (SPAdes) | ecosystem: Environmental > Terrestrial > Soil > Tropical forest ...
CGCCTCAACAAAAAAGGCGCCATCGAACGCGGGTTCATGAAGAACCGGTTCGATGGCGCCTTTGCCACATGGAAACTGCCCGTTGCCGGGCGCAGATCATCTGCCGCGCATCCTTGCAACGGCAATCTTTCCTGTATCCTTTCATATATAGATAAGAGTCGCAAGCGGATTGTGCGCTGCGGCATGGCCTAGGTTGGCCCCGCTTTTGCACCATAGAACCACGCATCGCGTCCAGACCGCAGGCGTACCGCGTAGCGCTGATAATCGACTTCATAGGCATCAGCGTTGGCTAATTCTGTCTCGCTCACCGCGAAAGCCATGCCCTCCACCGCCGCGTTGGCATCAACGCTGGGTTCGACCAGAGGGTGAAACTGAACTGCGCCGTTTCCACCGGAGGCTTCCACCCCCGGAGTGCCGGATGAACGAAGGCCTGCTTTTGACGGCCAGGAAAAAGGCCCTGGACGGCGGCTTAGAGGGCGGTAACACACGCCAACCCGTCTGGCAGCACGCGACCACAATACGCCGTTCTGATGCGGTTTGCGTTCATTCTGTCAGCCGGGCGGCACATGCCGAATTGACGCTACCAGCTCGAACAATGCGAAATTCGCGCTCCAGCGTTTCGTGAATGAAGGCCAGCGTCATGTCCGGACGAGCGCGTTGATCAGGGCGCTGGGATCGCCGCCCGAGCCGTGGCAAAGGGTAAAGTAGGAGCCGTCATCAAAAGGGATGGGGCCGGGTTCTATCAGCGATGAACACCGGTCCTGCCTGCCTAGAGAGCATACCTCGTTCGCACCTATGTCTATTTCGTATTTCACCGTCCGATTGATACGCGCCCGGCGGCCTAGCGCCGCCCGTCGCGGTCGCAAGAGCTGAAGCGAGCATGGCCGGCCTTGCGCGGACATCGCTGGCGCTTCTGGCCGTGTTTGCTGTGCTGAACATGCGGGGCGAAATGGCCGCCGCCAGAAACGGGGGCGGTTCGGCGCCTGCGGCACGTAAGGTGCAGCTCTTCAATATTCCGGCGCAATCCCTAGCCTCGGCACTGCAAGCCTATAGCGCAGTAACGGGCAACCAGGTGCTTTGCGACAGCCGACTGGCCGCCGGGCATCGCTCCAATCCGGTCATCGGCCTGTTCACGCCTGAGACCGCCTTGCGTCTACTGCTTGACGGTACCGAGCTTACCATCCGTTATACCGGGCCCCAGGACATCACCTTGACTGCGCCCGGCGCGGAGACCGAATTTGGCCAGGCCGACCCCACCGGTGACGGCCGGCAACCCCAAGTCATGATCCTCGACACGCTGCATGTCGATGTGCCCGCCGGCGCCAAAGACCGACCGGATTTCAGCGCCTATGGACGTACCGTACGACTGGCTGTCAGGGATGCCCTGGCCCGCGACCCTGAGACCGCCAACCGCATCTACGATCTGCAGATCGATATCTGGATCGCCCGCAATGGCAGGGTGCGCGATCCACATTTACTCTTATCGACCGGCAGTCTGCGCCTGGATGCCGCTATCCGCCGTGTCATTGGGTCCGCCGTCGTGAACGAAACGCCGCCACCTGACATCCCACAACCGATTCGCATTGCTGTTGTCGCGATATAAATATACCATTAAATTTCTTTTATTTGTCATATTGTAGAACGCAATCTGTCATGATGGCCATGTTTTGTCGTCACCACTTGACATCTCTTGGCGACAGCCTTGTAACGATTGGAAGTGAACTCCTTTTGCCCGGTTGGAGACCCGCTTTCAGGTTCGTCCCAGAAGCTGGATCGCTCCCTTGTTGTCGGCGTCGTGCTGTCGGCGGGCTTGCATGTCCTGATCGTGCTGGCACTTGTCCTAGCCTCCATGGGGGAGGAGGGACGTGCTTTGCGGCCGGCGAGGCACGCTTCTGCCACGACAGTTAGCTTGGTGTTGCTGCCTGCCGCGGGAGCAGTGCCGGTGCTCTCCGGTCGCGGCGCTGGCGCTCAAGCCGCTATTGTGGCTTTGGCCGAATCCGCAAAGGAGGGCGCAGCTCCTCCGGTTCCCGCAGCGCCCAGTCTTGCTGCATCGACAACATCGCAGGCCCCCGGTGCGGTTGCGCCTGTCGCGGCCGGCACATCCACTTCCTTACCTCCGGCGTCGACTGATCCAATGCTTGGCGACGATTACCGTAGGCGCCTCCTCGCCCATATCGGTGCCTACCGGAGAGCACCCTTGCTGGCGCTAGGTGTGCGTGGGCGTGGCATTGTCCTGCTTCATATCGCCATCGACCGTCAGGGCGATGTCCTGTCGGTTGCCATCGCAACCAGTTCTGGCGTCGCCGACCTCGACGAGGAGGCGGTGGCGACCATCTGGCGGGCGCGGCCGATGCCTCCCATTCCCTTGGCATTACCCGGCCAATTGGCCGTGACCCTGCCAATCTCTTTCGATCCTGAACACTCCATGCCCGGTGGCAGAGGGGGCTGAACCATGGAGTCGGGGTGGGCAGCACTGCGCCGGATGTTCGTCGATGAATATGAGGAGTTGCGCCGAAGGCTCGCACGCCGCCTCGGGTCAAGCGACGCGGTCGGCGACGCCCTGCAGGACACCTTCCTCCAGCTTGCCCGGGAAGGCGAAGGGCCCGAGAACATCCGCGATCCTAGACGTTACTTGTTCCGTATGGCGATGAACGTCGCCAAGAGTCGCATCCGTACCGAACGGCGGCGGCTCAACATCCTTGAGGCGCAGCAGCTCGAAACTGCACTCGAAATCCCGGACGAGCAGCCAGGCCCTGCCGAAGTCGCGGAAATCGCTTCGGACATGCGCCTTTTGCATCGCGTGCTCGATGAGATGCCGCCTCGTCGCCGTGACATGGTACTGGCGGTGCTCGTCGAAGGAGCAACGCACCGTGAACTTGCAGGCCGTTACGATTTGTCGATGCGGATGATCCAGATCGAGATGAAGAAGGCCACAGGACAGATTGCCGAACGCTTCGGCGGTGCAGAGATTATCGATTTCGCTTCGAAGCGTCGTGTGACGTCAGAAGAATGACAAGGAGGTTGAAGAGATGGACGGCGTCGCCGATGCGACAGGGTAGGTCTGAACGGGCATGATTGAACCCGACGACAGCCTGGATCAGCACGCGCTCTCGCGCGAGGCCTTGTCATGGGTGTTTCGCCTGCGTTCGGGCGAGATGACCGAGGATGAGGCTGCGGAGCTGATGCGTTGGCGCGCGCTCCATCCGGCGCATGCCCAGGCTCTGAGCGATGCGATCAAGCTGCGTCGACGCCTCGTTGAGGCTGGCCAGGCGATCACTGCCGAAGACACCCTTCCCGAGGCGCCCCCAATGCCGCGCCGGGGTGGACATCTCATTGGGCGGCGCGCCCTGATCGGCGGCGCAGTCGCCGCCGCAAGCGTTGCCGTGATAATCCGCCCGCCACTGGGTCTCTGGCCATCATTGGCCGAACTCAGGGCGGACTATCGTACCCGGATCGGCGAGCGGCGCACCGTTGAGTTCGCACCCGGTCTCGCCGTCGAACTGAATACCCGTACCAGCCTTGCCCGGTACGACGACGCGCAAGGCTATCGGCTCGAACTGATCGGCGGAGAGATCGCCGTCGATGCCGCCGGCTCCAGGCGTCCCATCACCATTCTGACAAGCGTCGGTGAGGCGCGCGTACGCCGCGCCCGCTTTGGCGTCCGGCGGATGGAGGCCGCGACCTGCGTCACCTGTTTTGCTGGCGAGGTCTCCGTGCTCGATCGCCATCAGCGCACGAACACTCTGTCGCCTGGCCAGCAGATCATCTTCGACGGGAGCGCTGAGGCGCGCGTCGCGCGGGTCGATGTCGCGCGCGCGGAGGCTTGGCGCCGGGGGCTGCTGGTTTTCAATGGGCAGCCGCTCAATGATGTTGTCGAGGAGATCAACCGCTACCGGCCCGGCAAGATCATCCTTACGGATGGCGCTCTCGGCCATTTTCCTATCACCGGGACTTTCCAGCTCGCGCGGCTCGACCGCGCCGTTGCGCAAATTCAGGAGGTGGCTGGGGCTCGCGCGACGAACCTGCCAGGCGGGGTTGTCTTGCTCGGCTGAAAAAAATGCGTCCGGGTATTTCGCTATGGCGAAGGTCGTGACGACAGGTTCGTAGGAGGACATCTTCTACGTGGCCAGGGTATCAGTTCTTGAGCAGATTTCCGGCGTCGATGCCGGCGCTGCGGCACCGCGTTCGAGCGCGCTGTGGCCTGTCGCCATCCGTATGGCGCGTGCCGCGACGGCCGCTGAGATCCCTGCTGCCTATGGTCGCCCTATCGGGCCGTCGAGTGAGGCCCTCGTCGAATTGCTTCGTGCCTATGTCATTGCCCATATTGGGCGGCGTCTGAGCACGGCCGAGATCGTCGCCGTAACGAGGCTTAGTGAGAGCACCGTGCGTCGTGCGCTCGAGGCTGAGACCGGCCAGCACCTCGCTGAGTTCATTCTCAACATCAAGCTCGACCGGGCTCGCGCCTGGCTGTCGACCAACCGAGAGTCGCGGAACCAGATGGAGATCGCTGCGGCGCTCGGGTTTAGCTCGGCGGTCGCCTTCGGGCGAAGTTACCGAAAGCGTTTTGGCGAGAGCATGAGTGTTACGCGAAGGCGCGCTGTTCAGATGAGCGGAAGTTCTGGTGTGGTCGATTGAAAGTAATAAGCCTATTTGTGTGCGTTCATGAAAGGATTGATATAAATATAATAAATAAACCGAAAACACCCCGCTTAAATACAGTTGTCATAAAGATCGGATAGAGACTCGCCGCGAGCGGGAATCAATCAAATCAATCAACAAATGGAATTCTTGTGAGAATAGTTATTCTCACAACGGCGTTCTATTGCCTTTATGTCGGGGTCTATTCGGAATGACTTTCTCTATAATGGCGCGTCGTCGCATGCGGTTGTACGCTTTGCGGCCGAGACTGGCGGCAAGTGCGATTGTGATCAGTGTTATCGCGCCCCCTGCTTACGCGCAGGACGCCTCGCCAAGTGTGGAACACAGTGCCGGCGCGCCGGCGGAGCCCGCCGCCGCAGCTGCTGTGCGTCACGTCGACATCAACGAGTATTTCGTTGAAGGGAACACCATCCTCTCCGCTCCGGAGATCGAAGAAGCGGTCTATCCCTTCCTCGGGCCCGACAAGAGCCTCGACGACGTTGAGAAAGCCCGCGCCGCGCTGCAGAAGATCTATGAGGCCAAGGGGTTCAAGACGGCCTTTGTCGAGATCCCGCAACAGAACGTGGTTGGCGGCCGCGTCCGCCTCCTGGTTACTGAGGCCAAGGTCGGCAAGATCGTCGTCACCGGCGAGAAGCACACCTCGGAAAAGACTATTCTGGCCGCGCTGCCCGCTGTTAAAGCGGGGGAGGCTCCCAACCTCGCGGCCTTCTCGGACGAACTGACCGCGCTCAACACTCGCTCGTCAGATCGGCAGGTAACCCCCCAGCTCAAAGCAGGCGCGCAGCCTGGCACCGTTGATGTCGATTTGGCGGTTGAGGACAAGTTGCCGCTGCATGGCAGCCTCGAGTTCAACAACAACTATAGCCAGGACACCAAGCCCGACCGTCTCGCCGCCTCCTTGCGCTACGACGACCTTTGGGGGCTCGGGCACTCGATTTCGGGCTATTATTCCGTTGCACCGCAACGGCGCAGCGATGCCGAAGTGTTCGTCGGATCGTATGGCTTGCCGATCAACAATACGCTCAGGCTCGACGTCACGGGCCTCGTCTCCAACTCCAACGTCAACACGGTGGGCTCGACCAATGTGCTGGGTGATGGCCACTCGGTCACTGCCGTCCTCACCAAGACTTTGCCCTCTTCGGGCGGGCTCTTTCACCGGGTCACTCTGTCGGCCGCTTACAAGGACTTCAAGGAAGACGACACGGTCACTAACTCAGGCACCGGCGCCATCCAGATCAGCCACGCGCCGATCACCTACTTCCCGATCGCGCTTGGCTATGCTGGCACGCTTACCCGCACGTCGGGCACGCTTGGCTTTGATCTGACCGGGACCTTCGCCTTCCGGGGGCTGGGCTCCAGCGAGATCGCCTTCGACAACAAGCGCTATCAGGCGACCGGCGGCTTTGCCTACCTGCATGGCGGCATCAATTATCTGTGGAACCTGCCCCAGGGCGCGCAGCTCTATTCGAGCGTCGAAGGCCAGATCTCCAGCGACCCGCTTATTTCCAATGAGCAGATGGCGATCGGTGGAGCCAGTTCGGTCCGCGGTTATCTGGTCAGCGAAGCGATTGGCGACAACGGCTTCGTCGGCAGCATCGAACTGCGCTCGCCTTCCTTCGCCAAGTTGACCGGCAAGCTGTTCGACGATCTGCGCGTCATCACCTTCATTGACGGCGGCAAGCTCTGGCTCATCGCTCCTTTGCCCGAGCAGACCGCCAGCTACGGCCTGGTCAGCGTCGGCGCCGGCCTTCGCATGAAGCTGCTCGGCCACCTCACCGGCAATCTCGACCTTGGCATGCCCTTGACCGACGGGGTCACCACCAAGGCTGGGGGCACCCGCGTCCACTTCCGCATCACCACCGATTTCTGAACACCGCTGCGCCCGCGTCCGCACCCGGCCCGCGCGCCCACCGAGCATATGGGGGTTTGAACCGATGAAGAGAAAGATACTGCGACTGACTCTGGGCGCCGTGGCGACGGTGGGGATCTCCTCGCCAGCCTTTGCCTGGTGGGATGCGGGTTGGTCTTACCGCAAGGCGGTGACCATCGATGCCGCCGCCGCCCAGGTGACGGCGGCGGAGAAGCGCTTGCCGGTGCTGCTGCGCCTGGACAGCTCCAACTTCCGCTTTGAGGACGCCAAGCCCGACGGCTCAGACCTGCGTATCGTCGGCTCCGACGACAAGACCCCGCTCAACTTCCACATCGAGAGCTTCGACGCCAAGTCGGGCCTGGCCATGGTCTGGGTCGACCTGCCTGAGCTGCCGGCGAGTGGCCAGACCAAGCTCTTCCTCTACTACGGCAATCAAAAGGCGCAGGGCGGCGCTTCGACGCCCAAGACCTATGACGCGAGCTACCGCGCGGTCTTCCATTTCGCGGGCAACACCTCGGACGCCACCGCCAACGCCACCCCCGCCCAAGGCCAGGTCGGCTTCGCCGCCGGCGCGATTGGCCAAGGTGCCAAATTCACCGGTCAGCCGCTGACCATCGCCGCATCGCCGGCCACTGCCGTCAATCCGGCAAACGGCTTCACCTTCGAGACCTGGGTCAAGCCCGACACCGCGCCGGCCGGAGCTGCTGCAGAGGCCACGCTTTACAAGGCCAATGGCCTGGTGATCGGCCTTGCCCAAGGCGTGCCCTTCGTTGACGTCGCTGGCAAGCGCGCCTCGGCGACCGCCCCGGTCACTGACTGGTCGCAGATCACCGTCTCGGCCAATGCCCAGGGCGCCACGCTCTATGTGAACGGCACTCAGACCGCCACTCTCGCTGCGCCGCTGCCTGCGCTTTCGGGCGCCGCCACCCTCGGCGAAGGCTTGCAAGGCGCACTCGACGAGACCCGCCTTTCGGCGACTGCCCGCGACGCCGCTTGGGTCCAGGCCGATTATGCAAGCCAAGGTCATGGCGGCAAGCTGGTGACCTTCGGCGCCGACGAGAAGCCCTCGGGCGAAGGCTTCGGCTTCTTCGGCGTGATCTTCAAGAACGTCACCCTCGACGCTTGGGCCGTGATCGGCGTGCTGGCGATCATGTCGCTGATCAGCTGGGTGGTGATGTATGTGAAGGGCGCCTATGTCGGCCGCGCCGCCCGCGCGGACAAGCTCTTCTCCGCTATGTTCAATCAGCGACGCGGCGACATCCTGTCGACAGGATGGCTCCAAGGGCTCGACGCTCGCACGCTGAAACTGCTCGAAGACAGCCCGCTCGCCCGTATCTACCGCGCCGGGGTCGCCGAGTTCGAGACCGCCCGTGCCGAACTTCCTGATGGTGCGCTTGCCGAAGAGACGGTCGAGGCGATCCGCGCCTCGCTCGACGCCCAGCAGGTGGCCGAGACCCAGACCCTCAATCGCTGGATGGTGCTTTTGACGATCGCCATCTCGGGCGGCCCGTTCATCGGCCTGCTCGGCACGGTGCTGGGCGTCATGATCACCTTTGCGGCGATCGCGCTGGCCGGCGACGTAAACGTCAACGCCATCGCGCCTGGCGTCTCGGCCGCGCTCTTGGCGACCGTGGTCGGCCTGCTCGTCGCGATCCCGGCGCTGTTTGGCTACAACTACATTTCCAGCCGCAACAGCGAAGTCAGCGCAGGCCTGCAGGTCTTCGTCGACAAGCTGATCACCCGCTTTGCTGATCTCCATCGCCGCGAACTGCGCAAGCAGCTCGCCGCAGCCGAATAGGGGAGGGCGCGGGCCATGAAGGTCAATACCGAAGCCAAGCCCTACGACGACATCAACGTCACGCCGATGCTCGACCTGTGCTTCGTGCTGCTGATCATCTTCATCATCATGACGACGGCCAGCGTGCAGGGGATCAAGGTCAACCTGCCCAAGGCGTCATCGGCGGCGTCGCTGCAGTCGAACACCAAGGCGATCACCATCGATACCTCGGGTCAGGTCTATTACGAGGCCTTCCCGGTCTCGATGAGCGAGCTCGAGGATCGCCTTCGCGTGCAGCAGGCCCAGACCCCCGACTTCCCGGTCGTCGTCAAGGGCGACGGTCAGGTCCAGTACGCCAAGGTGGTCGAGGTGCTCGACCTGCTCAGGCGGCTGGACATCACCAAGTTCGGTCTCGTGACCGGCAAGGCGAAAGGCTGAGCCGATGGCCCCGTCATCACCATCGCTTCCCGGCCAGGTCACCGCGGACTGGTCTTCCCGCAGTCCTGCTGGCCAGCGCATCGCCAATGTCTCGCTCGGTTCCGATGGCACGCTGGTTTTCGCCGGACGTCCGGTGCGTCTGGCGGATGTGGCGCAGCTGTGCGGCGCCGGCACGCCCGCCGATCTCATCCTGCGTATCTCCGGCGACGATCTGATCCGCTGGTGGCGCGCGAGTGGGTCTTTCGGGGCCGTCGATGGCGGCTTGCGCCTCATCCGCGCCAGCAGCGCGCAAGCGGAGCACTGACGCCATGGCCTCATCGCTCCAGCCCCTGTCCGATCTACCGGGGCCCGATTTGCCAGGCTACTCGCCACGCGGGCCCTGGCGTGGCCGGGCCCTCGCCGGCGCGGCGGTCATCGCGCTGCTGGCCGGCGTCTGGTGGGCCGCCCACCAGCAGTCGACGGTGATCCGCAAGGCCGCCGAGGACTCGGTGCTGATCCCGGTCGTACCGCCGCCGCCGCCCCCGCCTCCGCCCGAGCAACCCAAGCCGGTCGAAAAGCCCGAGGAGGTGCCACCCCAACCGACCCCGCAGCAGCCCCAGCCGACCACGCAACCGCCGTCGCCGCAGCCGGCCGCGCCCTCCCAGGGCCAGGCCGTCTCGATCGACGGCCCGCCCCAGGCCGGCGGCGACGGCTTTAACATCGGCTTGGGCCCAGGCGGCGGGATGCGTGGCGGGGGCGCCATCGGCAATGCGCTCGGTGGCTTTAACCGCGCGGCCTATGGGGCCTATCTCGAAGGCGAGCTTCGCCACGCGCTGGAAGCCAGCAAGGATCTGCGTACCGCCGCGCTCAAAGTTCGCGCCCGGATGTGGATCGACGAGACCGGCCGCATCACCCGCGTCGAGGTCGGCGGTACCGACAAGGCGGAGGCCATCCGTCTGGCTCTGATTGGTCACAAGGTGCGCCCACCCGATCCCTCGCTCGCCATGCCCGTCGCCATAGGGCTCGACCTTCGGAGGCCCGGATGAACCACGTTTGCGCCTCTTATCATCCGTCCGGCGCATCCGGGCCTGCCACTATCAACACCACTACGCGGCGCGCCGCGTCGCACAGGGGATCCCTCTTCATGCCTAACCTTTCGATTATCGGCCACGCCAAGCGGCCATTGGCCCGGGGGCTGATCGCAGTTCTGCTCTCCGCCACCGCGCTTTGTTCGACCGCCCACGCGCAGGACATTACGCCTTCCGACAACCCGACCATCAATCTGGTCAACGCGCTGGTAAAGAAGGGCATCCTCGGCCGTGCCGAGGCCGATGTCATGATCGCTCAGGCCAACGCCCAGGCGGCCCAGGTCAGAGCTGCCACGCAAGCAGCGCAGAGCGCGAGCCAGCAAGCGCAAGTCGCGGAGCAGACATCGAAGACGGCCGTTGCCGCCGCCTCGCCGGCCTCCGCTGCGCCCGGAACCAGCGTTCGCTACGTGCCCGACTTCGTGCGCGACCAGATCAAGGAGGAGGTCCGCCAGGAGGTACTCGCCGACGCCAAGAAGGAGGGTCTGGTCGGTCCCGACGCGCTGCCCGAATGGGTGCGCGGCATCAAGATCACCGGCGACTTCCGGTTCCGCGACGAAGGTCATTATTTCGACAAGCGCAATGCAAGCAATCTAGTGGACGTCGGCGCCATCAACGGTGGCAATCCCTACGATCCGAACAACGCGGCCGGGACCAACCCGCCGATCCGCAACACCAATCAGAACCGCAACATCCTGCGCATCCGCGCGCGCCTCGGTCTCGAAGCCGACATCGCGCCCGAGGTAACCTTTTATACGCGCGTCGCCACCGGTTCGCAGACCAACCCGGATTCCACCAACCAGACGCTGGGCGGCTACTTCACCGACAAGGGCATCTGGCTCGACCGCGCCTATCTCGACATCCACCCCTTCAAGAGCGAGGACGCGCATCTCTTCCTCGGTCGCATGGCGAACCCGTTCCATTTGCCCGAACTCGTCTGGGATGATGACGTCAACCTCGACGGCGCCGCTGTCAGTTATGCCCGCGGCGTCGGCCACGGCCTATCGCTGCACGCCACCGGCGGCGCCTTCCCGCTCTCCTATGCACCGGACCAGGACCCCACCACGGGTCTCCTCAAGACTGCGGACAGCCAAGGAGACAGGTGGCTTTTCGCCGGTCAGGCCGGGGTTGACTGGAAAGCCAACGATAAGCTGCGTGCCGAGTTCGACGTCGCCTATTACGACTACCAGAACGTCGCCGGAAAGCTCTCGCCGGCCTGCCTCAACACCTCAGCCTTCTGCATCACGGATTACTCACGACCGGGCTATCTGCAGGCGGGCAATACGCTCTTCGCATTGCGTGACCTCACTACTACCGACCCCAACAATACCTCCTCGCCGCAATATTACGGCCTGGCCTCGGCGTTTCGGGTGCTCGATGTGTCGGGCGCGGTCGACTATGCCTTCACCGACAAGCTCAATCTCAACCTCACCGGCCATTTCGCGCATAACCTGGCCTATAGCGCCAGCGACATCCTAGCGCGCGGCTACAACCCTGCTTCGGGCCTGTCGCAGATCGTCAATAATAACGAAACCTGCTCGGTTGCCTTGCAAGGTGGAGTCTGCCCGGCAGGCAAGAGCATCTTCCAGTCGGGCGGCAATGCGTGGTTGATCCGGGCGACGCTCGGCACGCCGAAGATCGACAAGTTCGGTGACTGGCGCGTTACCGCTTCCTACCGCCACATTGATCCCGACGCTCTGCTCGACGCCTTTACCGATCAGGACTTCCACCTCGGTGGCACCAACGCCAAGGGCTGGACCATCGGCGGCGAGTACGGGCTCTTCAAGCGAACCTCGATCGGCCTGCGTTGGATGAGCGCCGAGCAAGTGTCCGGGCCACCGCTCAAGATCGACCTGATGCAGGCCGATCTGAACGTCCACTTCTGATGCGGGGCGGTGCGGTCGTGCATTTTGCGAGCCCCCCTGAAATGAGCGACCCCGGTCCGCTTCAGAGCGGGGTGAGCGCGCCGGTTTCTCCAGTCCCGGCCGCTCTCCCCGCACCTTGCCAGCCTTGGCCGGACGAGGCTGCGCATCGTCGCGATGCCTCCAGCCCAGCGGCCCGCAAAGGTCGTGGACATCGGAGCGCGATATGGGGGGCAGATGAGACCGCTGGCGCATCGGCAATGATAGGCTTGCGCCATTTCTCGGGCGCGCTTGTGTTTGCTAGCCATATCGCGCTCGCTATCGGGGTCTTCGCCGGAGGAGCCGCGTATGCCGCTGAGCCGCCAGCGCAGGATCGGACCGCCAGTAAGGTTTCGACTGGCGGAGAAGTGATCGTCAACGGCAAACGCGTACCCGCCTGTGCTGGGGCTGCCGGTGGCGGTCATGGGTTCGATCTAGCCTGCCTCAACCGGCAGCTTCAGGCGGCCGCAGAGGCAGGCACCCCACCGCCCCCTGCCATCGACGCTGCCACGAGGGACGCCCAGACACCCAGCAAGGTCGGCACCTTCAGTCAGGCCGCCACCGCTGAACGTCTGGGCAAAAATTTCGGGCATTCGGCGCAGCCATACCGGCCGCTGCCGCCTGTCACCACCAACCCGATCATGACTGGAAAGCCGCGATGACCAGATCCGCGCTCCGGTCCGACACTCATTCCAAACGGGGGCTTCCGTTCATGCCGCATTTTCAATCCCGCCGCTCGCGTTTGCTGCTGCTTTCCGGGGCCAGTCTCGCTTCGTTGATTGCCGTTCAGAGCGGCCACGCCCAGACACTCAGCGCCATCAGGGGGGCGTCGGCCAGTGGTACTGCCTCCAGCAGTTCCAGCACGAGCGGCGCATTCGGCGTCGCCGGCCCGCGCGTGGCCCCTGTGGGTACGACACCAGAACAGGCTGCCACCAAGGCCCAGGCTGCCACCGCTGACTTCAACCGCGCTTCCAGCGCCGTCATCGCCCAGCTCGCGGCGCAGGCTCAGGCTCGCGTCGCCGCGCAGCAGGCCAGCCCGACCGTGCCCAACGGCCTTGCCGCCGGCGGCCTGGCGCCCGCCGCGGCCATTTCCAGCGACCCGTCGCTCTGGCAGAACGCCGCCGCCCCCACCCAGACAACCGCGGCCGGCCAGACGACGGTCACCATCGCCCAGACCGCGCAAAAGGCCATCCTCACCTGGGATAGCTTCAACGTCGGCGCCCAGACCACGGTCCACTTCGACCAGACCGGCGGGGCCCAGACCAACGGATCCAACGACTGGATCGCCCTCAACCGCGTCATCGACCCCTCCGGCAACCCCAGCCAGATCCTCGGCCAGATCAAGGCCGAGGGCTCGGTCTACCTCATCAACCGCAACGGCATCATCTTCGGCGGCACCAGCCAGGTCGACACCCACGCGCTGGTCGCCTCCTCGCTGTCATTTCTGGGCGAGAACATCGCTGGCCTGACGCCCGGCTCGGCCGCCTATGACCAAGCCGTCGCCGCCAGCAACGCTACCTTCCTTGCCACCGGCATCGCCGGGCAGGAAGCGACTGGCGGCGGCGGGTTCGCGCCCAATCTGGTGCTCGGCGAAGGCACGCAAGTCAGCCTCTCCCAGAGCGAGATCTATCAGCCTGCCGGCGACATCGTGATCGACCAGGGCGCTCTCATCTCAACCCATGCCAACGGCGCCCAGGGCAATGGCGGTTATGTGTTGATCGCCGGCACCAATGTCTCCAACGCCGGCATGGTCAGCACGCCCGATGGCCAGGCGATCCTGGCCGCCGGCATCGGGGTCAGCTTCGATCCGCACGGCGATGGCAGCGCGACCAAGGCCACGCTCAATCCGGTGCTGACCGGGCAGATCGTTCAGGTGATACCAATCCATATCGGCCCCCGCACCATCATGCGGCCTTTCGACGTGACGCCCGTATCGCAGTTGACCAACACCGGCATCATCCAGTCCAGCCGGGGCGCGATCAATCTGCTGGGCACCAATGTCGCGCAGAATGGCGTCGTTGTTGCCACCACCGGCGTCAGCTATCCCGGCAGCATCACGATCAATGCGCTCGACGAGCGCCCGATCACGACCGATTCGGGCAGCGATATCTATCATCGCGCGGGTGAAGTGGTGTTTGGCCCAGGTTCGATCACCGCCAATCTGCCGGCCGAAGATGGCGAAACGGCGACCTCCTCGCCGACCGCCACTTTCACGCCGGGCAGCGTGACGGTGAATGGCGGGGCCATCACCTTCCAGAACGGCGCGCTGCTGGAAGCGCCTGGCGCCAAAGTGAGCATTGCCGCTCAGCTTGAGACGCCCCCGTTCTATGCGGGCAGCCCGAGCGCTACCGCTGCGCTTCCCCAAGGGAGCACTGCAGTCTCCGGGCGCGTTTATGTCGACAATGGCGCGACCATCGACGTTGCCGGCCTCACCGATGTGCAACTGGCCGCCAGCGCGGCCCTCGCGACGATCAAGATCATCACCCAGAACGAGCTGGCCGACGATCCCAACCAGGCAGCGCTGCTGGGCCTGCAAAACATCATCATCGACACCACGCTGGCCGGCACCACCGCCGATGGCAAGGCCTGGGCCGGCTCGCCGATCCTCAATGCGGCCGGCTATGCCCAGCTCATCCCCCGTTCGATCGACCAGCTTCTGGTCAATGCCGGATCGATCACCCTTGCCGGCAACGAGGTGCTGGCCGCCACCGGCTCGTCGCTCAACCTTGATGGCGGTTATCTCCATTATCTGGGGGGATCGGTTGCCACCACCCGGCTGGTCGATGCCAGCGGCCATATGGTGGCGATCGGCAATGCCAATCCCAATGATATCTATGTGGGGATCGCCGGTGAGACCAGCGTCGATCACACCCGCTGGGGTGTCAGCGATGGCTTTACCAACAGTTTGCTGGGCACGGTCAGCACCTATCGGCCCGAGAGCATCGCCGGGGGCAATGCCGGCACGCTCACGATCTATGGCCGCAATGCGGTCGTGCTTGATGGAACCATGTCCGCGCAGGCGATCGCCGGGACCACCCAGGTGGCTGCCGGTCGTGCGCCTTCGGGCGCTGCGGCGGGCGGCAGCTATCTGCCAACCGGTGGCACCTTCGATCTGGGCGATGGTTCGGCGCTCACGGCTTTCAACCAGGCCTATCCCGATACCAACCAGCGGGCCTCCGTCATCATCCAGGGCCAGGCGCCACAGCTTACCGATTTCAATCCGAATTTTGGCGCGACCACGGCCTTTGATGCAACGGCATTGGCCGCGCTGGATCCGAGCGATCCGACCAATGTGCGCCTGTGGCAGACCATTCCCGCCGACATGTTGAGCCAGGGCGGGTTTGCCAACGTCAAGATCAACCTTGTCAGCAACCCGGGAATATCGCGCGATCTGGTAGTGGCGCAGGGAACTACGCTGGCCCTGCAGCCGGGCGGTTCGCTCAGCTACAAGGCGCCCTGGGGCGGCAACATCACGGTGCTTGGCAGCATCGTCATCCCCTCGGGGACGATCAGCCTCGAAACCGACAGCGTCGATCCGAACGCTGTTGGCCCGGCGCAGAATTTCAATCCCGGCTCGATCACCGTCGGCCCCAATGGCGCGCTCAGCACCGCTGGCCTCTGGGTCAATGCCAGCAACCTTCTGACGGCGCCGGGCGCGGATGCTTTCGTCAATGGCGGCAGCGTCAGCCTGTCCGCCGGGCTGGGCGCCGATATCACCCTCCAGCAGGGCAGTCTCATCGACGTGTCGAGCGGCGGGGTGCTGCTGGCCGGCGGCCTGCTGTCGAAGAATGGCGTGCCCGTTGGCATGGGGGGCAATGTTTCGCTGATAAGCTGGAGCTTCCATTCGACAGATGCCTTCAATTCGGTCAACGCGCCGGCGCAGCCTGTCACCGGTATGCTCACCATGGATGGCACGATCAGAAGCGCCGGTTTCTCCGGTGGTGGCACGCTGACCCTGCAGGCGCTGGGCTTCCAGATCGGCGGGGATCCGTCGGCGGCACCGTCGTGGGATGTGGTGCTGCCGACCAATTTCTTCGCGACTCAGGGTTTTGGCGCCTATCAGCTCAACGCGATTTACGATGCCACCATAGCCGATGGAGCGCAGGTTCGCCTTACCCAGCAGACCCTTATTCCCAATCTGGCGGCGCTCGTCAGCGCACCCAGCGGGACGAACCTTGCAAGTAGTGGGCTGACCACGCTCGGCCAACTCGATCCCTATTTCCGCCAAGCGACCAGTCTGACGATGACCGGCGGCGGCGGTGTCGGATGGAATTCCGGCAATGGTCTGCCCACCTATCCTGGCGTCAGCAACCGGGCGATATTGGGCGCAGGGACGGTGATCAATGCCGATGCCGGCGCCGCGGTGACCTTGGGCGGCGCCGATGGCGTGACGGTGCTGGGCACAATCCATGCGGCGGGCGGCAGCATCACGCTCACCGGCGATACCTATAGCGCCTATGCCCAGGCCGCGGGCCTGACGGGTTCCGACGCCTCGACAGCCGATAAATCGATCTGGCTGGGCGCCAATGCCGTGCTCGACGTGTCGGGTGTCGCGCTGGTCAATCCCTATGCCAAGCCAGTCAACATCGGCGGTACGCTTGCCGTGCCGACCACCGGCAAGGTGTTGAACGGCGGCACGGTGACGATCTCCGATGCCACCGGCGTCGTGGTGGCCGAAGCAGGCTCGCTTATCAATGTGTCCGGCACATCTGCCGCCTTCGACCAGCCGGCCATCGGCAGCGACGGGGTGGCCCGTTATGCCTCTCAGCAGGTCTGGAGCAATGCCGGGGCGATCACGCTGGGCGCTGGCGGCGGGCTTTATTTCGATGGCACGCTGAAAGGGCAGGCCGCAAGCCCGCAGGCCGAGGGCGGCACGCTGACCGTGCTGCCCGAGACGACGTATAATGGCGGCGGGGCCACCGGTCTCATCCTCCAGCAGAGTGGAAGTCTGGTCCCGGCCGGGCTGGCGCCGGGCGATGCGATCAACCCGGCGGCGCCAGGCGCGATCCTGTTCTCCGCCGATCGGCTGGATGGCTCGGGGATCGCCACGCTGGTGCTCGGCGGCAAGTCTTTTGCCCGCGATGCCAGCCCGCAGATCGCCTTTGCCGGTGATGTGAACCTCAACCTCGCTCGGGCGGTGATCATCAACAGTTCGCAGATCTTGGCGCTGCCTGCCGGCGCAACGGCGCTGTCGGCCCCGGCCGCCGGCAGCACAGATACCGGCGGGGCGGCCATCTCGATCACCGCGCCCTATGTCGCGCTTGTCGGCAGGGTGGACAGCCATGGGGCAACCCTGGTGAATGCCAGCGCGATGACGGGCGATGCGACGCTGGCGATCAACGCCGGCTTTCTGGACATCTCCAATCAGGTCGCGCTGGATGATTTCGCGCAAGCCGCCCTTGTCAGCCGCGGCGATATCCGCCTGTCCTCGACCGGCATGACGGTCGATCAGACGAGCCTGGCGCCGGGCGTGCTGCTCACCACCGGCGACCTGACGCTGAAGGCGGCCGATCTCTATCCGGCGAGCGGCGAGAGCTTCATCCTGGCCGCGGTCGGTCCCAATCCGACCACCATCACCTTCGAGGGGAACGGCGCCTCCTCGACGCCGCTGTCGGCGGGCGGGGCGCTGCTGGTGGACGCCACCAATATCGTCCAGGACGGCACAGTCCGGGCCCCGTTCGGTAGCATCACGCTCGGCGTCGGCGATCCGAACGATGCGGCCACGCAGGCCCTGTTCGGCAATCTGCCGCTCATCGCGACCCAGAACGTCACGCTGGCCAATGGCAGCCTGACGTCGGTTTCCGCGGGCAACGCCACCCTGCCTTATGGCACGACGCTTGACGGCACGAGTTGGACCTATCCCGGCATCCTCAATAATGCGAGTAGTCCCTACCTCACCGCGCCGCCGGCTAAGATCGTGACGTTGAACGGACAGGCGGTCAGCCTGGATAAGGGCGCCGCGGTCGATCTTTCAGGCGGCGGCACGCTGCAGGCCGAGGAGTGGGTGCCTGGGACCGGCGGCACGCGCAACCTGCTCTCGCAATACAGCATCAGCTACGCTGCCAGCACGAGCGGTACGACCGTTCCGCTCTATCCTGACGCGCGCAATGTTTACGCGGTGCTGCCGGGTTATGCGGCGCCGGTGGCGGCCTACGACCCAGTCTTCGCCCAACAGCCCAACCCGGCCCAGCAGGGCTACGATACGAGTCTCGGCGTCGGCCAGGCGGGTTCGGGCGACCTGATCGGCAAGGCGGTCTATCTCTCGGGCGTGCCCGGCCTGCCGGCGGGCGTCTACACGCTGCTTCCGGCCAAATATGCGACGCTGCCCGGCGCCTTCCGCGTGGTCGAGAACAGCACCTCAGCTGCTGCTGGGCAGAGTGCGACGCTGGCGGACGGCACTAACGTGGTGGCGGGCTATTTTGCCGATGCGCTGACCGGCGCCCGTTCGGCGACGCCAGTATTGTTCGACGTCCAGTCGCAGGCGACCTGGAGCAAATATTCCGAGTACCGCCTCACCGACGCCAATAGCTTCTTCGCCGCCCAGGCGTCCGCTGCCGGCTCGGCCAGCCCGGCGCTGCCGAAAGATGCTGGCCAACTCGTGCTGGCGGCGACCGACCAGCTCGGCCTCGGCGCGACGCTGAATACCGCGGCGGGAAGTGGCGGGGCAGCCGCCCAGGTCGACATCGCCTCGCAGGACATCCAGATCGTCGGGGCGGGCGAGGCGGCGCTGTCGGGCTATCTGCAGATCAGCGCTTCGGACCTCGATGCACTGAACGCCGGCAGTCTCCTGATCGGCGGCACGCGCAGCCAGACCACCAAGGGCACGGCGATCAACGTGCTGGCGGGTAGCGTGGTGGTTTCGACCGATGCCGCCAACCCGCTCACCGCGCCCGAGATCCTGCTGGTCGCCAAGAGCGATCCGACCGGGACTGATCCCAATGCCGCCAACGGCCTGTGGGTCCAGTCGGGCAGCGTCATCACCGCCAAGGGCAGCTTGTCGGCGGGCGGCGCGTCGACGTTGTTAATCGGCGACGCCACCCATAGCGGCGATGGCGCGCTGCTGCGCGTCTCCAATGGCGCCCAGGTGGCGGTCACGCGGACCAATGTCGGCGCAAGCCCCTCAGGCGTGCTGACGGTCTCGTCGGGCGCCTCGATCAATGGTGGGGCGTCGCTCACGCTCGATTCCTCGGGCGCCTTGAGCTTCGACCCCAACGCCAGCTTCTCCGGGACGGCGATCGCGGTCGACGCGCCGACAATCACTTTCACCAATGCTGCCAATCCTACAGGGCTCGCCGGCTTTGTGGTTGGGCCGAACGGCTTGGCGCAATTCGCCAGCGCCACGCAGGTCGCGCTGCGAAGCTATGGCGACATCGTCTTCGACGGCGATGTGCCCTTGAGCTTTGGCCAGGCGGTCGATCTGTCGGCCGGACGCTTCGTCGGCAACGGCGCGGTCACCATCGCGGCGCCCACCATCGCCTTCGCCAATGAGCTCAGCGCGCCGACCAGCGGCGCCGCGGCCACGGGCGCCGCCGGCAGCCTCACGGTCAACGCGACCGAGATCGATCTCGGCGCGGGAGGCAAAGCGCTTGTCGGCTTCGGCACGGTGGCGCTGACGGCCAGCACCGGCATCGCCGGCCAGGGCAATGGCCGTTTCGACATGGGCGGGGCGCAGGTCACGCTTTCCGCTCCCCTCTTCCTTGCTGACACAGGTTCGGGCACAGCGCTTGTCACCACGGGCGCGCTGGTCCTCGCTGGCAACAGCGGCACCGCGCTTCAGCGCGCCGCGGTCGGCGGGGCGCTCAGCTTCACCGGCGGCTCGGTCGCGGTTAATGGCGCCAATCTCTCCGCGCCAGCGGGTAATCTTGGCCTGACCGCGACCAGTGGCGACCTTGTCATCGCCTCGGGCGCGACGCTGAGTTCGGCAGGCGTGGCCAAGACCTTCTACGACACCACCCAATATGCCCCGGCCGGCTACATTCACCTTGCTGCCAATCAGGGCCTGCTCGCCGTCCAGTCCGGCGCGACGCTCGATTTCTCGGGCGCATCGGGCGGCGGCGCGGCCGGCAGCCTGACGTTGACCGGGCCGGGCCAGGCGATCCAGCTGGCCGGCACGATCAAGGGTAATGCGGCCTCCGGTTATGCTGGCGGCTCGCTCAGCCTCGACACTGGCGGCGCGGTCGATCTCGACAATCTCGCCACCCTGCTTGCGGCCAGCGGGGTCAACAATGCCGTAACGGTGCACAGCCGCGCCGGGAACCTCACCTTGTCGTCGGACCAGACGATCAGGGCTACCAGCGTTGCCCTCACCGCCGATGGCGGCGCGGGCGGCCAGGATGCCACCGGCGGCAACATCCTGATCGCGGGCGTGATCAACGCTTCGGGAACCAAGGGCGGCACCATCAGCCTTTATGGCAAGAGCGGCGTCGATCTCGAAGGCTCGCTGCTTGCCACCGGCTCCAGCGCGACGACACGCGGCGGCACGGTGGAGATCGGCACGGTCGGCGTTCCCGGCACGGTCGGCGGCGTCGTCCAACTCGATCCGACCTATGGTTACGAGCTGGTCCCGGCGGCGGGCTCCGGCGTCATCACGCTTGGCAGCCACGCGCTGATCGACGTTTCGGGCGGCACTGCCGGCGGCCTGTCGGGCGGCACGGTCAACTTCCGCGCGCCGCTGCTGGCCAATGGCGACGTCAACATCACCGTCTCGCCAACCGCCAGCATCAAGGGCTCGCGCGCCACCACGCTCGAAGCCTTCGCCACCTGGAGCACCGACGATCCGCAGACCTGGGGCGCGGGCAAGCACTTCGACGGGCTGGTCGATCCGGCCGGCTGGTACAACGCCGACGGCACGATGGCCGCCGGGACCTGGACCGATCAGAGCGGCAATACGCTGGCTGCGCCCACCGCCGCCCAGCTCGCGGATTATCTGACCAACGATTACTTCACGCCGACCAGCGCCAACGCCGATCACCAGACCTTCTATGGCTACACCAACGGCGATGCGAACCAGGGCGCCGGCACGCTGATGGGCTTCATCCGGAACCTGCCGGTTGACCCGGCGGTCAAGGCACGCTTTGCCAATGTCCAGAATTTCGCGGTGATCCCGGGCATCGAACTCGCCAACCCCGATCCCGCCATCAACGGCGGCAACATCACCGTCCTCACCGCCTGGAACCTGGGCGCGGGCACGTCTTCCACCGACCTTGCCTACCGCTACAACGGCCAGGCGCCGACCGTCACCTTCAAGGCCGAGAATGATTTCCAGGCCAGGGCCAGCCTCTCCGACGGCTTCTTCCAGATCGACAATCCGGTGAGCCAGGGCGCAACGATCGCGGTGCCCTCGCGCGATCAGTATGGATCGCTGGGCACGGCGACGACGCTATGGACCGATTCGGTGGGGGCCTATGCCAGCTATCATTATGGTTTGAACTATTTTGCCAGCCACCTTTCCGCGCCGGTTGATCTGACAAGCGGCGATCCGCAGCAGATCGGCCAGTATTACGCCCTGTGGGCGGCCTATGCCCAATTCCTGAGAACGCCGGTTTCCAATGCGATCAGCCAGAAATTCTTCTTCTTTGGATCGGGGCAGCCAGACTGGGCGGATATATTGATCGGCAAGTTGGGCGCCAGCGGAACCTCGGCTGCCGCGCCGACACCTCCATCTGCCGCGGTTCAGGCAAGCGATCCATCGCAATATCTGATCTATCTCAGCGATTATGCGAATTATGTGACCGCTGCCATCAACAAATATGGCAATGCCGCCTCGGTGGCCGCCCCTGCTGCCCCGGTGGCAGAACCGGTTGCGCTCATCGCGGTGCCAACGATCGAGATCCCGGCGGTTGCCGACAATTCGCCCTCGCCGGTGCGCAATGCCGGCAATCCGGCGCCACTGGAGGCTGCGGCCCTGGCTGGCGGAACGAGCGCGTCTTACCGTATCGTGGCCGGCGCAAACCTTGCCAGCGTGAACCCCACGGCCTTGCGCGCCAATGCCGGCGTGGAGGGGCGTGTTCTTCTCGACGGGCATTTCGCCTGGACGGACTCCTACGGCAATGTGATCTCCTTCCCGACGCTGATCCGCACCGGCACCGGCTCGATCGACATGGTGGCGGCAGCGGATGTGGTTCTGGCCGATCAGGTGGCTCCTGCTGCCATCTACACGGCGGGCGCGCCGGCCGCAGGCACCGCAACTGCCCGGGGTGTCAGCATTCTGCACGGCAACGGTTTCGGCGCGCCCGATCTGCTGGTGACTGGCGCGGTCAATCCGGATTCGGCCGGCAATATCAGCATTCAGGCGGGCAATGATATCCTCGGCGTCGAGAATGTGACGCCGACCGATACCAATGGGGTCGCCACAAGCCAGTTCTGGTGGCAGTGGATGCAGACGGGCAATGTCGAGACCAATGGCAAGGTCACGCAATCCTCGATCAATTTCGGGGCGTTTGACCAGGGCGTGATGAGCCTGGGCGGCGATGTGGCGATCTCGGCCGGCCGCGACATCACCAACCTTGCCGTGTCGCTGCCCACAACCTGGTATCTGGCCAACAACAACACGCTCGTGCAGACGATCGGCGGCGGGGATCTGTCTGTTGCCGCTGGTGGAGACATGCTGAGCGGCAGTTATTTTGTCGCCAGAGGATCGGGTGCGATCACGGTCGGCGGTCAGATCGCGTCGAGCGGTCTGGTCCAGACGGCTTATCAAAGGGTCTATCCGGTTTCCACGATCCTGGCTGTGCAGGATGGCGTATGGAACGTCAGCGCCCGCCAGGGGGCGGATATCGGCGCGACGATCAATCCGTCCTATCTCCAGGGCAGAACCCTGCTCTATGGCTATCAACTGGCGGTCGATTCGCAGGGCTATACGGCCGGCTCCGCTGTCAATATTGCCGCGACGACTGGGGATATCTCCTTTAACAGCATCAACAGGCTGGATTTGATCGGGGCGGGAACACCCCAGTCGACCATCAACGACAGCAGCTATGTCTTGCCTGCGAGCGTTGCCCTGACCGCCTTCGATGGCGGCATCACGATCCCGCGCGCAGGCCAGCTCTACCCCGCCGCGACCGGGCAGCTGAGCCTGATCGCCAGCCAAAACATCCTGCTCAGCAGCATTTTCGGCGCCAGCACTTATGCCGATCAGCAATTCGGCCTGATCGATGCCTCGCCCTCGACGATGCCCTCGCCGCTCCAGCCGGTTCAATCCAGCTACAACACCCTGATCACTCAATTCGACGGCAATTTGTTCTCCGCTGCGCTGATCGACCATTCGCCGACCCCGCTCCATGCAGCCGACACTCAGCCGGTGCGCATCTACAGCCTTAACGGCAGCGTTACAGACGGCGTACAGGAAACCTCCGGGGGGAGCGCTGGGTCCTACGACCGCTTCCTGACCCTTGTCGTCGACAAGCCGGCCCAGATCTACGCCGGGCAGGATATCGTCAATCTCGACTTCCTCGGCCAGAACCTGCGCCAGAGCGACATCACCAGCATCGTTGCCGGGCGGGATATTCTCGCCCTCGATCAGGGGGCGAATGTCTTCCACCCGAGCATGAACTCGCTCAATCTGGGCGGACCTGGCGTGTTCGACGTTGAGGCCGGGCGCGACATCAGCCTTGTCAACACCAGCGAACTGACCCCGGTGGCAGCCGCCGCTGCCGCGCTGGCCGGCGCTTCCTCCACCCCGAGCGGCATGATCGCCGTGGGCAACGCCAGCAATCCCTATCTGCCGCACGAGAGCGCCAGCATCGATGTGCTGTTCGGGGTGGGCAAGGGCGTTGCCAATGTGGCTTTCGCCGCGGCCTATGTCGATCCCGCCGTCGCCACGCTGGACGTCCAGAAGGCGCTTGTCGCCTATATGGAGGCGTGGGACGAGGGGCAGGTGATTGATACCGGCCTGGTCAAGGACAAGCCCACCGTCACGTTGAGCGTCGATCGGGCCTGGGCCCAGTTCCAGGCCCTGCCGGCGGCCGCGCAGCAGCGCTTCAACCGTCAGGCACTGTTTATGGTGCTGGCACAGGTCGGCGCGGACTACAACGATCCGTCCAGTCCCTTTTTCCACAAATACGCTCGCGGCTATCAGGCCATCAACACGCTGTTTCCCGCGGCGATGGGCTATACTGCGAACAGCCTGAACGGCGGCGCGCAGGGTGCGCTGACTCCGGTCACCACCGGCAATCTCGACATCCGCTCGAACACCATTCAGACTCAGCAGGGTGGGACAATCAGTATTCTTGGACCGGGCGGCCAGGCGCTGATCGGCGGCAATTCCGCTCCGCCTGCCACCGGCAAATCGGCCTCCACCCAGGGCGTGCTTACCCTCGAGCAGGGGGCGATCAATATCTTCACCGATACCAGCGTGCTGCTTGCCCAGAGCCGGATCTTCACCGAGCAGGGCGGCGCGATCATGATCTGGTCGTCCAACGGCGACATCAACGCCGGCAAGGGCGCCAAGACCACCGCCGACGTGCCACGGCCGATCTATGTCTGTGACGCGGACTTCTACTGTACCCGCGATGCACGTGGCGAAGTCAGTGGCGCCGGCATCGCCACGCTGCAGACCATCCCGGGGGCGCCATCCGCTAATGTCGAGACGGTGGCGCCGCGCGGCACGGTCGACTTCGGCGCGGCCGGCGTGCGCTCATCGGGCAATCTGATCGTTGCGGCCCAGTTCGTCGCCAACGCCGCCAACGTCCAGGTGCAGGGCCAGACCATCGGCGTGCCTAACCACAGCATTGATGTCAGCGCCAATCTGGGGGCATCGACCACCGCTGCCGCTGCCACGCAGGAAGCGGTCCAGGCGATGCAACAATCCCGTCGCAATGAACGGCCATCGCTGATCACCGTCTCCATCGTCGGGTTCGGCCTAGGGGCCGATGACTGCGACCCGAACACAAAGCAGGCGTGTCCGCGCTGATGCGCCGAGTCACCCGCATTTTTCAGGAATGATCATGACTGAGACCCATACCCCCCAGACCGACCCCAAAACCGGTGCGATGCCGCTGTTCTACGGGACGCCGCGCATCCTGGTGGCCGAGCTGCACAGCGACCTTTGTCTTAACGGCGAGCGCGACTTCCGCTTTGCTGACGGCGCCAACGCCGTGCCGATCATGGCCGCCGAGTTCATCGAGGCGCAGCGCGCCTATCCGATTGTGTTCGTCGGCGAGCCAGCGCATCCCGCCGTGGTGCTGGGCCTGGAGGAGGGCAACCTGTTCGTGTCGGCGGACGGAGCCTGGGCGGAAGACCGCTACATCCCGGCCTATGTCCGCCGCTATCCGTTCGTGTTCATCGAGACGCCGGACAAGAGCCAATATGCGCTAGGGGTGGACATCGACTGCGAGCGGATCGTCGCCGCGCCGGACGGCGGCGAAGGGCTGGCCCCACTCTTTTCGAACGGCCAGCCTACCGAGCTCACCCAGGAGGCGCTGCGCTTCTGCGCCGCCCTGCAGGCGAACCAAGTGGCCACCCGGGCTTTCTGCGAGGCCCTGGTGGCGCAGGACCTGCTGGTCGAGCAGCAGGCCCAGGGGACCTTCCCCGGCGGGAAGCCTTTCAACCTCCAGGGCTTCCACATTGTCGATGCGCAGCGCGTGGCCGGGCTGCCCGACAGCGTCGTGACCGAGTGGCACCGCAACGGCTGGCTGACCCTGATTGATTTCCATCTCGCCTCGCTCGGCCGCTGGCAGGATCTGCTGCACCGCCAGGGTGCGGTGAGCCCGCAACTGGCCGAGACGGCGAGTCCGGCTGGGGCCGCCGAGTTAGCGGACGCCTGATGGACGTCCGGGACACCCCGCCGGCCCTGGGGGCGGAGCCCCGGCCCGCCGCCGAGGATGCTTCTGGCGCGGCCGGGGACTGGCTCGCCGACCAGCCGGCGATGATCGACCTCAAGGACCACGGCCAGTTCCTGCATGTGCTGGAGACCCTGGGCTGCTCGCTGGCCTTGAGCCGGCGGCCATCGGGCGTGGCCCTGCTCGGCGTCTGCGAGGGCAAACCGACGCTCGCGGCATGCCTGTTGCCGCGAACCATGGGCCTGGCTGCTGACGGCTCTCGGCTGGCGATCGCCACCACCCGCGACGTCACCATCTTCGCCAACGAGCCGACGCTGGCGCCGCTCTACCCGGCGAAGCCCGACCATTACGACGCGATCTTCGTGCCTCGGGTCAGCTTCCACACCGCCTATTGCGACCTGCACGACATGGCCTTCGACCGCAACATCGTGCTGGCGGTCAATACCCGCTTCAACTGCATCTCGGTGATCGACGGCTTCTTCAACTTCACGCCGATCTGGCAGCCGCCGTTCCTGCCGCAGTTCACGCCCGAGGACTGCTGCCACTTGAACGGCATGGCCTTCCATGAGCGCAAGGTGCGCTACGTGACCATGCTGGGGATCAGCACCGAGCCGGGCGGCTGGCGCGAGCACATGGCCGACGGCGGCGTGCTGTGGGATGCAGCGACGAACCGGGTCCTAACCGGTGGGCTTTCCATGCCGCACTCGCCGCGGGTGATCGACGGGCGGCTCTATGTGCTGGAGGGCGGCAAAGGCCAGCTGCTGGAGATCGATCCGACGAGCGGCGCTGTACGCATCGTCGCCACCTTGCCGGGGTTCACCCATGGCCTCGCCGCGCACAAGGGCATCCTGTTCATCGGGCTGTCCAAGCTCAGGCAGAAGCGCGGTCCCCAGGGTCTGCCGATCGAAGCGCGTGCCGAGGGCCTGATGGCCGGCGTTGCCGCCGTCGAACCGAAGAGCGGCCGCATCCTCGGGGTACTGGAGTTCCAGACCGGCACCGACGAGATCTTCGACCTGCAGGTGCTGCCCGATGTCCGCCGCGGCGAGATCCTCGCGCCCGATCTCTGGGCCCAGCAGCCCTCGATCATGACGCTGAAGGGCGGCTTCTGGGAGCGCAAGCTCGGCCCCAGCGGCAATCCCGAGGCCGACGATGTTCCACCCGAGGCGGCGGACGCCGATGCCGGTCTCGCCCCCGTCGAACCTGTTTCCCTCTCCAAGGAAGACTAACCGTGAAGACGACGATCCTGTTCACCGCCGCCCTGATCACTGCCGCGCTGGTCGAGCCTGCCATGGCCCAGACCCCGGCCGCCGCCCAGCCGCCGCTTGGCGGCCCTCTCGTGCCGGGCGTGTGCCTGCTCTCGCGCGAGGCGGTGTTCGCCAACGCCAAGGTGGGCCTGGCCGCCACCGCGCGGCTGCGCGAACTGACCCAGGCGGCCGAGACCGAGCTCGCCGCCGAGCGCGGCCCGATCCAGGCCGACATCAAGACGCTGCAGGCCGAGCGCGCCAACCTCAAGCCCGCCGACTTCGCCCAGCGCCAGCAAGCCATTGGTCAACGTCAGCAGGTGCTTGCCCAGAAGGCCGAGCAGCGCAGCCAGGAGCTCGAGCTGACCCGCCAGAAGGCGCTGACCCAGATCGCCGACCAGGCCCAGCCGGCGATCGCGGCGGCCTACAAGGCCAGGGGCTGCGGCCTGCTCGTCAACCGAGACGCGGTGTTCGGCGGCAACCTGACGAACGACCTCACCGCCGAGGTGGTCAAGGGCCTCGACGCCCGGGTCACCACCATTACCTTCGAGCGGGCCAGCTTGCCCGCCCACACCGCTAGCGCCGCGCGCTGAGCGCCATTCCGGCTACGGAGACGATCCCGATGATGACCTGGCTTCTGCTCGGATCCGGCTTTGCGATCGGGGTCGTCTTTGCCATTATTGGTATCAGTGTGATCCTCGCCTTGGCGCTCAACGAAAGGGATGAGATGGTCCTGGCCGTTCCGATGTCGCCGCAGGCCTCGCCGCGAGAACCATCGGCAACCGCCTTCCCCAGACCGCTGTCCTTGCTCCACGCCTCGGCCTATTCGAAGGCTCACTGGTCGGGGTGCTCGAAAGCGTCGCGCGGTTTTCCATCAATCCCGATCGGTGGCGAGGCAGACTGGCCGAACGGTCGGTCCCGCTTTCCGGGCGACTACGATCCTCTCGGTTGATGATGCGCGCGAGTGACGGTCCGACGACTGCGAAACCTTCTCTTGGGGGACAGCTATGGTTGTGGTGGTTGCCATTTTTCTGAGCGGTCTGCTGATCGGGATTATCCTGACCGGTATCCTTGCCTGCCACGCCTTTGGCTTGCTCCATGCCGAGGCCGTGCGCGCATTTGAGGATCACCACCTGACGCTTGCCCTGACAAGCTCGGCGGTCTCCTCGCCGGCAAGCCAGCCAGCTTGAGATGGGTGAATACCCATGATGATTTCCGGACCTGTTGGGAGGAGGCTTGAAGGATGGTTGAGACCTTCATCTATCTCACTGCGGCTGTGGCCATCGGCGTCTTTGTCGGTGTCGGCCTGCTTTGCCTGCTCGCCTGCGCCTTGGGCTGGCTAGGCGTCCTCCACACAGGCCCTGTCAGTCGGCATGCGCCTTTATGTCGTCGCGACAGTTTCAAGGCCCACCAATCGGATTATCTGCATGACTGACCCACGCATTCGACCTGCCGACCGTCAACGCCCGTTCCGCCGCCTTGTATCGGCCGCCGCTGCGGCCCTTGGCCTCGCGCCGGGCCTGACGCTTGCGGAGGCGCCCCAGGCCGTCGCCCCCCACGCTGCGCCGCAAGCCTGGATCGACTATGCCCGCCTCGTGTCCGGCCAGGTGCAGGCTCGTCTCGCGAGCGAGGATCCTGCCGCCGTTCGCCTACAGGACTATTTGAACCAGCTCCCGGGCGCCGATCGTCCCGATGGCGTCACGCTTCAGATCGCGTTCTGGATCGACGCCGATGGCGTGATCACCCGCATCGCCTATCCGCCCTTTGCTCATCGCGACCCAAATGACGATCTCAAGGCCCTGATGGTGGGCCTGCAGCTGCCTGATCACCCGCCCAGGGACATGCTGCTGCCGCTTCGTCTCGCCATCGTGGTCAAGCCCAAGGAAGCGCCCAAACCGCAGGCGTGGAGGGCCCCCTGGCCCAAGCCATCCATCCATGTTCAGGTCACCTACGATGGCCGGGGCGCGGCCGGAAAGGAGCGGGGATGATGCGGCGCCGGCGGAGTCTTCCCTTACCCCATCATCTGACGGCGCTCCCCGGATTTGTCTGGCTTGCGTTGTGTATCCTCTGCGTGGCTGCGGTGCTGCGGGTGCCGCTGTTCCATCAGGTCTGGCGCTTCGAGGCCCGCCTGGTCGATCGTACGTTCGAGGGAACAGTCTCATATCCCTTTCAAGGCCGCGCTCCCGATGACGAAATATGATCCGCTGCGCCGCTTTCTGGTGCGACGGCGCCGAGGGGAAGCGGTCCGCCTGACCCTTGATGAGATCGAGCGCATCATCGGCGCCATCCTGCCCAAGGCCGCCATCGATCCGGCCTGGTGGTCAAACGATCCGCCCGATGGCCACCGCGGCTTCGTTCAATGCCGCGCCTGCTCGATGCAGGCTACCTCGTTGAAGCGCCTACACCGCGCGACGCCATCCAGTTCCGGCCGCGCGTTGCCAGACGCGAGCTCGTCGATCGGTCGCTCGCCTGACGCGAAGCTGGTAATGTCAGCCCCGTTGGGGGTTCTCGTTTAACCTCGCGCTCTCTTTGCGATGCGGATGTTCTTCGAAATGCAGCCGCAGCGAACAGGGCGCGCAGACTCAAGGTAGAAGTAGGAGACGTTGAAGGGCGATCGCTTGAAGTTGCCCTTGCCTAGCGAGGGATAGTCGCGAAACCGCTCGATATCCTCCTCCTCGAACGGGTGCAGCGAGAAGTCGAACAGCACGAGCAGGGCAGGGCCATCGTACATCAGGAGCTTGATCATCTCGGTTGAGTTGACCTTCGCCGACAGCGGCCCCTTGCGATCGCCGGGGCGGCGCACGGCGAACTCGGCCGCCACATCGCCGATCAGGAAGTCGATCCGGCCCCAGCCGCTCGATGCGCCCACAAGCCGGACCGACACCTCCGGATAGCAGTGACCGAAATAGCCGAGCAGGAAGGTATCTTCAGCGCGATATGGTTCTTCATCGCTCGACTGGCGGCGGCGCAGCGTTTGCAGGCAATACGGTACTGCTCCGCCTTGTGGCTGTACGAATTTTTACAAGGCTGCCAGCGATTGCCCCTTTACCTCGAAGGCGAT
>Ga0207806_1000039_pt1 | contig 27947 bp, 28 predicted proteins | sample LuqExpMetageno72_FD_187829 | JGI IMG/M metagenome (GOLD analysis project Ga0207806, IMG submission 187829) | Tropical forest soil microbial communities from Luquillo Experimental Forest, Puerto Rico - Sample 72 (SPAdes) | ecosystem: Environmental > Terrestrial > Soil > Tropical forest ...
GGCTCCCGCGATCAACTAGGAGCCAGCGCCGTCCGCACGCGTTCTGGCGGCTTCTCATTGGGGGGCGCCTTCATAATTGCAACAGCCTCCCCGATCTCGATCCTCGGATAAAGTCGAGCGACCGGAGGAGCGACCCTGGTGGCGCTGAGGGACATGTGCTGCCCCCAGTGCAATTGTCATGGGCGGCCACGATTCATCACATGGCCGCCGCAGGACACTGTGTCGGGTTATCGTTTCTTTGGCGATATCGTAGACGACGCCACGTGAATCACCTTTTGCCCCTCATCGGCCTTCAAGGCAGAGCGGCCTAGGCCTGACCGACATTTTGTCCCAGGCGAGCTGAGAGGTTATTGCATAGTTTGAACTTGGTCGGGCTGGGGCGCGAGTGTGAGCGGCGCTGGCGACCGATAGCTTGGTGTTGTGGTGGACGCGCGTCTGCCGGTCGCAATCTACTGCAATGGCAAACGAGGCGCTGCAAACCTATGGCGCGGTAATCAAATCGCCAAGCGGGTATCCGGTGCTGTCTCGGTATCTGACCATTCGAAACAGGCAAGAAGACACCAAGCTCAGGATCGCCACGGAGTTCGGGTTCACGCCCGGGGCTACACCGCTCTACACGATTTCGTCCTATTGATACCGATTCTCGATTGGCAGAAAGGCGCCTCGGGCGCAACATGGCGAAACCGCGCCTGCCGACTATTTTGGTTAGCGCGACCCGTTAAAAGATTCGATGCGAGGACGGCTGGTACTATCACAATTTAGCCGATAGCATACGGCGGAACCCCTGCTGCTACTGTACTCGCTTGCCGATGCAGATTTCCCTGGACATGCTTGGGTCGCAGGCCGTCGCCAACGAAGGCGCCGCAGTCGATTGGGATTTGCCCGGCGGAGCCATCTTGATGCGCCGAAGCCCGGTGCTGCGCGCGATCGACCGATGCGCTGAAAATCTCCTCGTTGCAGCTCTGCTGGCAGAGCTCGTCCTGGTGCTGGCCAACGTGCTGGCCCGCGTCTATCTGCACCATTCATTTCTCTGGTCCGACGAGGCCGCGCGGCTGTCGCTGTCGATCCTGGCCTTCATTGGTGGCGCGGTCGCCTATCGCCGGCGCGACCATGCGTTCGTCCGTATCGTCCTGAATCTGTTGCCGACACCGGTCGAGCGCGCTTGCCTCGCGCTGTCCGATGTCCTCGTACTGTTCACCGCTGGCCTCGTCGGCATCGCGTCCATCGAATTCATCGCTTCGAGCTGGAGCGAGCTGACACCGATCCTGCAGTTGCCGGCGGCGTCGATCGCGCTGCCGCTGCCGATCGGCATGACGCTGCTGACGCTGCACGCGATCGAAAACCTCGCCGGGTACGACAGACGCACCGTTTTAACCGTCGTCGCTGTCGTCATCGTGGCGCTGGCGCTTGCCGCGATCACCCGTGAAGCTTGGCTGCCCTATTTCGGCGGAGACGTCGCAATCGTCGCCGCTTTGGCGCTGTTCTTTCTCGCTATCCTGGCCGGCGTACCGGTCGGTTTCGTGCTGCTGCTCGCGACCGCCGCCTATCTATGGACGGCCGATGCCGGGCCGTTCGTCATCCTGCCGCAGACGATGGTGAACGGCACCGGCAATTTCATTCTGCTTGCGGTGCCTTTCTTCATCCTGGCCGGCCTGATCATGGAGCGCGGCGGCATCAGTGTGCGCCTGGTCCGCTTCATCCATACGCTGGTCGGTCACTGGCGCGGCGGCCTGCTGCAGGTGACGGTCGCCAGCATGTACATTGTCTCCGGCCTGTCCGGCTCCAAGCCAGCTGACGTCGCCGCCGTCGGCACCGTGATGCGCGACGAACTGCGCGAGCGGCATGGGGAGGCGGAAGGCGCCGCCGTGCTCGCCGCCTCCGCAATCATGGGTGAGACTGTGCCGCCGAGCATCGCCATGCTCATCGTCGGTTCGATCACCAGCGTGTCGGTTGGCGCGATGTTCATCGGCGGGCTGATCCCGGCTGCGGTTATGGCGGTCTGCCTGATGGCGCTGATCTATTGGCGGGCGCGCCGCGCCGGCACGCCGCGCACTGCACGCGCGCCGCTACAAGTTATTGCGCAGGCCGGGCTCGCCGCATTGCTGCCGCTGCTGATGCCGGCCATGCTGCTCGGCGGCATCCTGCTCGGAATCGCCACGCCTACGGAAGTGGCGGCTTTCGCGGTGATCTACGGCGCCGCGCTGGCCATGCTGCTGTATCGCGAGATGAGTTTTGCGGTGCTGATGCGGACGGTGCTCGACACCGCGGTGCTGTCAGGCGTGTTGTTGTTCATTTTCGCCGCGGCGTCGGGATTTTCCTGGACCCTGACCATCGCCTATCTGCCGCAGCGTCTGGTAGCGCTGCTGCACGAGCTCGGTGACAGCACAGCGATCTTCATGGTCGGCTCGATCCTGCTGCTCATTTTGGTCGGCGTGCTGCTCGAAGGGCTGCCCTCGCTCAACGTGGTCGCGCCGCTGATGATCCCGATCGCAGGCAAGCTCGGAATGAGCGAGATGCATTATGCGCTGGTACTGATCATTGCCATGGGTATCGGCGGCTTCATGCCGCTCGCCGGCGTCGGCTTCTATGTCTGCAGCGCTATCATGCGCTGCGATATCGAGCGGGCCTCGCGAGCGATGCTGCCTTACTTGGTCGTGGTGCTGATCGGCCTTCTGGTCGTCGCCTTCGTGCCGTGGTTTGCCACCGCGCTGCCGCGTTATTTCGGTTTCCGTGCCTGATCGTCAACCGGAGAACATCATGAATCGCAGACAACTGCTGAAAACCGGTGCCGCCTCTGTCGCATTCTCGGTTGCCGCACCCCATGTCTCGTTGCAGGCCGCGCCGCTCACCATGCGCTTCGCGCATTTTGCCCCCGAGGACCACCCGGCCAACATTGCCGCCAAGCAATTCGTTTCTCGCGTCGAGACGCGCACCAACGGCGCCGTCAAGATCAACATCTTCCCCAATAACGTGCTCGGCGGCCCACCTGAGCAGGCGCAGCAGATCAAGCTCGGCACCATCGACATGGGCCTGCCGACGCAAGGACAGCTCGACAAATTTGATAAAGCCTTCGCCGCCGTCATGCTGCCTTTCGTCTGGGACAGTCCGCAACATGTGTACCGCGTGCTCGACGGTCCGGGCATGGATTGGCTGGCGCCGCTCGCGGAAAAGCAGGGCTTCGTGTTGTTGCATAACTGGGAGTACGGTTTCCGCAACGTGACCAATACCGTACGTCCGATAAACACGCCCGACGACGTCAAGGGACTCAAGCTGCGCACGCCACCCGAGTTGCAGATCCAGGCGTCGCTGGAAGCGGTCGGCGCTACGGTGCAGGCGATCGCCTTTCCTGAACTCTATCTGGCGCTGTCGCAGAAGGTCGTCGACGGCCAGGAAAATCCGATCGCGGTGATCTATTTCAGCAAGTTCTACGAAGTGCAGAAACACCTCGCGCTCACGCGGCACATCTACAACAACATGATCCACACCGTCGGTATCGCCTCCTGGAAGAAGCTCGACGCCGGCCAGCAGGCGATTTTCCGCGAGGAAAGCGCAGCCGCCGGCGATCTCATGCGAAAGCTGATCGCTGAACAGGAAGCCGACCAGCTCAAGAAGATCGAGGCGGCCGGTGTGCAGGTGACGCACCCCGATCTGGCGCCGTTCCGCGCCAAGATGGGGCCGGCGCTCGAGCGCATCGCCGCGTATGCGGGTGCCGACAACGTGAAGAAGTTTCAGGACATGGCCGATAAAGGCCGCAAGTCCTGAGTGAGGCGTCGGGGGAGAAGCGGTCATGGCCGAACCCGAAGACCGGCTGCAGCACTATCGATCCTTGTTCAGACTAGACGGCCGCGTTGCGCTCGTTCTCGGCGCGGCCTCCGGCATCGGCAAGGCGTCGGCCGAGGCGCTTGCCGCGCTCGGTGCAACCGTCATCTGCGCCGACAAGAACAAACAGGGCGTCGAGGAGACCTCGGCCGCGATCTCCGCGCAGTGCCGTGTCGAGACGCATGTTCTCGATGCCGGCGACGGCGATGCGGTCAACGCGCTCGCCGCCGCGATCGACAAGGCCCACGGCCGGCTCGACGTCGCGGTGACCACCCCCGCGATCCACGTCCGCAAGCTGATGCTGGATTATACCGACGAGGAATATGACCGCGTCGCCGATCTCAATCTGCGCGGCACCTTCTATTTCCTGCGCGCCTTTGGCCGCATGATGGTGCGGCAGAAGAGCGGCAGCCTGATCGCGAGTTCTTCGGTTCGCGCGACTACGCTCGAGCCGGGGCTGGCGATCTACGGAGCGACCAAGGCGGGCATCATTCAGATGGTGAGAGGCCTCGCCTCCGAAGTCGGCCCGTACGGCGTGCGCGTCAACGCCATCGTGCCGAGCATCGTCGAGACCGTGCTGGTCGCGCCGCTGAAGGCGCGGCCGGAAATCTGGGACGCGCTCGCCAAGCATACGGTTTTCAACCGCTGGGCTCGCACCGATGAGGTTGGCGCGGCGGTGGCATTCCTCGCCTCGGACGCCGCAAGCTATATCACCGGCACTGCCTTGCTGGTCGACGGCGGCTGGACCGCCATCGACGGTCCGCCGACCGGATTGACCAAGACCTACAGCGATACGTAACTCGAGCTTGAGTTCGCCGATTTTGCCGACCCGTCGCAGCCATGACGCGCACCCAAGCAAGCTGCACGATTCATGCTGTTGAAAGCGCGTCCGATTAGCGTCTGCCCGGCCGCGGCTTCCATCTTACGAAGGTGAGTGTTAGTTTGCCAGCGGCAAGCCGGGGGATTTGTTCGTCGTTAATTTCGCTTGCCGGGGGGAGCGCTATGACAACTGGCTATAACGGTCCGACTGCTTGGTACAGAGAATTACAAGCAAGTGAGAAGCGCACATTCTGGGCGTGTTTTGGCGGTTGGGCGCTCGACGCCATGGATGTGCAGATCTTTAGCTTCGCCATTCCCGCTATCGTTGCGGCTTTTCATTTAACCAACGCTGACGCCGGCTTGATCGGCACTGTAACGCTTCTGACGTCGGCCTTCGGCGGCTGGTTCGCCGGCGCACTGTCGGATCGCTTCGGACGTGTACGAACCCTGCAGATCACGATCGTCTGGTTCGCTTTCTTTACTTTCCTCTGCGGTTTTGCGCAGAGTTACGGACAGCTGTTTGCGTTTCGCGCGCTAATGGGCCTCGGCTTTGGCGGCGAATGGGCGGCTGGCGCTGTCCTTATGGGCGAGGTGATCCGCGCCGAGCATCGCGGCAAGGCGGTGGGGAGCGTGCAAAGTGGTTGGGCCATCGGCTGGGCGATCGCTGCGCTGATGGCAACCTTGTTGTTTAGCGCGTTTCCGCAGGAAACGGCTTGGCGGGTCTTGTTCTGGATCGGGTTGCTGCCGGCAGCGCTGGTATTCTTTGTTCGCCGACTCGTGCCTGAACCTGAGGTTTTCACCGCGACAAAGGATAATTTGACGGCAAAAGGAACGGCGGCCAATTTTCTCGAGATCTTCTCGCCGTCGTTATTGAAGACAACCATTCTGACGTCAATTCTCGCGACCGGCGCGCAGGGTGGGTATTACGCCATCGCGACTTGGCTGCCGACGTTCCTGCGCACCGAGCGGAAACTGACGGTGCTGGGGACCGGCGGCTATCTGGCGGTGATCATCGTCGGTTCGTTCATTGGCTATTTGGTGAGCGCTTACTTGACCGATCGGATCGGACGCCGCGCCAACTTCATTCTGTTTGCCGTGTGCTCGTTGCTGACGGTGGTCATTTACACGCAGCTCGCCATCACAGACAGCATGATGCTGATTCTCGGTTTCCCGCTCGGCTTCTTCGCTTCCGGCATCTTCTCTGGGATGGGGGCGTTCCTGACTGAAAATTTTCCGACGCGTGTTCGCGGCTCCGGTCAGGGATTCGCTTACAATTTTGGACGGGGTATCGCCGCGCTTAATCCATTCTTTGTCGGGCTGGTGAGTGCGAGTCTGCCGCTCGGTCAGTCGATTGGTGTGTTTGCCGGTATTGCTTACGGCATTGTGGTCATCGCAGCAGTCCTGCTCCCGGAGACGAAAGGAAGAATCCTTACAGCGGAGGCTTAACCCTGAAGTTCGTCGTCTATTGGGCTGTTGAGGTTCCTTGCACGACGTGGAAGTAGTGCTGTCTATCCGAGCGAATGCGTCCGCTATTGGTCCGTAGCGGACGTTAGCGAGAGGGGTGCTTGGTGTCTGCTTGTGACCCTGGTTGTGTAAAAACTCATACATCACCGAGATGTAGAAAATACAATTCTCTAACACATGGATTCCATAGCCGCCTGAATTATGATTTAACTTCCCTAGAAGCCGACCACGGAAAGCTGTTCTACGCGCCGAGCGGCCGTCGGCGTTTTTACACGACCAAGACCCAAAGCGGACACTGCTGCCGGAGTATCTCACGGCACGATAAATCAGACATCAATTGTGTCAGCATTTCAAATAGGACGACAGCAGCGTTAGCCTAAAGTAGATTGAGTCTTATCACTCTCGCAACGCCCCGATTTTATGGCCGCTTAATTCGCCAACCGGAAATTTCATTATAGCGTTCGCACCGTGGCGACCTGGCGCGACTGGGGAGCTGCTAAGCGTTATGACAAGCGACATCAACGATGAACTTTCTGACTTTGGCTGGAGAAACCGCAGAGACTATTCGGGCACAGTAAATCGATGCGTCGCGCAGTGTCGCTGCGCTATAACCTGTGTGCTCTCAGGCCAACGATGCAGTGTCGCGTAAAGTCGGTTTATGGAGGTGCCTATGAACCAAGTACAGGTCGAGCACAAAAACTATCAGATGCCGCCGAAGGACGGGATTACCGTCGCGCACTTTCTCACCGTCGCCGACATCGAGCGATCGCTTCGATTTTATGAAACGGTCTTCGGAGGTCGCATTCAGAGCAGAGGCGACAGCAGCGGCGCGCCGGGATACATCGAGATCGCGAACACGTGGCTCATTGTCAACGTCGGGGGCGGTCCGACACCTGACAAACCATCGGTAACGCTCAGCGTCCCCGCCAATCCCGATGCAGTCAGCAGCTTTATGAATATCCGCGTTGCAGATATCCAAGCGTGTTATAAACTGTGGCGAAGTCGAGGAGCCGAGTTCATCACGGAGCCGAAGCCCAAGTACGGTGAGACGCGCTGCTATATTCGCGATCCTGATGGCTATATTATAGAAGTTGGGCAAAGCAACCCGGGCGTTGCTTACGGCTAAGCGGTTGAAGGACGGATCCTCATTGACCAGGAACGTTGCTGCGGTCACCCGATCCGAAGCTTCACGCTCTCACTCACATTCGTTGGATAAAACGGTGCCGGAGCTGTGCCGTCAAAACTGGGCCATGATGCAATATCTAACCGGCGGTGCTGATCTTACTTGCAATTGCCCTCTTCATTGACCTGCCACTAAACTTTCATCCAGCAGCCATTAGAGTCACGGCCGAGGTTACGCCTGTTGGCGCGTTGTGAGCAACTGACCGGCGCGCGGAGCTTTCATCGTGCGTAGCGGGACGGTCGGTTGCGGTGAGCTGTGCTGCATAAGTCTGCGGTGTCTTGTAGCCCAGCGCCGAGTGAGGGCGCACTGTGTTGTAATCGGCAACCCAAGCCTGGATCGTGTGCCGGACATGAGCGAGATCGGTGAACAGGGTCTCGTTGAGGAGCTCGTCTCGCATTCGTCCGTTGAAGGATTCGATATAGCCGTTCTGCATCGGCCTGCCGGGCGCGATGTAATGCCACTCGATCCGGTGCTCTTCGGCCCAGGCGAGCATGGCATTGGACGTGAACTCTGTGCCGTGATCGGAGACGATCACGCCTGGCTTGCCGCGTCGCTCGATGATCGCCGTCAGTTCGCGCGCGACGCGCCGGCCTGAGATCGAGGTATCTGGGATAGCCGCGAGACACTCGCGGGTGACGTCGTCCACCACGTTCAGGATGCGGAAGCGCCGGCCCTGAGCGAACTGGTCGTGCACGAAGTCCAATGACCATCGGGCATTCGCCTTGGCTTCGACCAGGATAGGGCAGCGCGTCCCGACAGCCCGCCGGCGGGCACGCCGCTTTCGGACGGTCAGCCCTTCCTCCCGGTAGATCCGATAGATGCGGTTGATCCCGGACGGTTCGCCTTCGCGTCGGAGTAGGATGAACAGCCGTCGATAGCCGAACCGGCGGCGCTCGTTCGCCAGCTCGCGCAACCGGGCTCGCAGAGCCGTGTCGGGCCGCCGTCGCGAGCGGTAGCGGATCATCGTGCGATCCGCGGCAACCAGGCTACAGGCCCGACGCTCGCTCATCTCTAAGGTGCTGTGTAGATGAGCGACTGCCTCTCGCTTGGCGGCGGGCCCTACCATTTTTTTGAGAGCAGCTCCTTCAGCGCCGCATTGTCGAGCATCGACTCGGCCAGGAGCTTCTTCAGCTTGCGGTTCTCGTCTTCCAACGCTCGCAGCCGCTTCGCCTCGGACACGTCCAGACCGCCGTACTTGGCCTTCCAATTGTACAGCGTGGCTTCCGAGACCCCGTACTTGCGAGCGAGATCGCCGGTCTTCGCCCCGGCTTCCTGCTCGCGCAGAACGGCAATGATCTGCTCCTCCGTAAACCTCTTCCGCTTCATCCGTCCGTCCCCTCCCGAAGGGCCGGACTCTAACTCGCGCTGGAGGAAATCTTCAGTGGCAGGTCATCATCAACCGCATCGCGCTAGGGGCGTTCTTCACCGTCTCTGGCTTCCACAAATTGTTTAACCGCCAGCGTCATGCGGTGTTCGTGCGTGAACTGGTGACTGATCGCGTACCGAGACTCGACTTCAATCAGTGGTTCGCGCCCAGCATTGAGTTCTTCGGTGGCCTGGCATTGCTCACCGGAATGCTCGCTCTACTGGCTGCCCTGGGATGGTGATCTGTGTGGTGGCAGTGCACACAGCGGAAGGCGTCGCATCATTTCTTCTAGGCCGATCGATAGGGCTGACCGTGCTATATCTCCCCGAAGTCCTCTATCTGGTAATGCGGGTGGTGGTTGTACTGGCGGGACCAGGGCCGCTCAGGCTCGATAGTATCGTCCTGCACACGCTATGACGCCTGGGTGTGACGCCTGCGTCCCAGCGATGGTGCCACGAGACGAGATCGCAGGCTGATTAGGGCGATCTTCCGAGCGCTGCAAAGGGCGGCATCAGAGCCATAATTCTCACGTCCGCTATTGGCACAAAGCGGACGTAACACGGAAGGGCGCTTTAGGTCAGCCTCTGACCCGAAGCGGGCGTGCCCCGTTCGTTACAGAGTTGGACGGGCCTCCTTGGAGACCACTCGCGTTGCTCCGCCGCCCTTCCAACTTTCGCCCTTTTCCTCTTCCCACGCGAAGCAGCTAGATCCGCGCTCGGCGGTCTGCATTAGGGGAGTCTCGGGAGCAATTGGTTCTATCTCGCGTCCTTGCATGTTCTCCATGAAGAAGAGTCCATGTGGCGCGACCTTCGTTCCATCCAAGACGGTCGCCATGGCAACCTCCGTGGTCCCACGTCGTGCATATTGTCCCCCATAGGTTACGTGCAGCGCTGTCAACCGGCAAGACATAATCGCGAAGTTTTGACCCGGCTCGGCGCGGTAGCCGGTCAAAGTGACCCGGCGTCGAAGCTCTCTGACGGCGCTTCCGTCGCATCTATGATTTGGACCATGTTGATGGGGAGGGAGTCCCCCAAACAACCGCAGCAAGGCTGATGACTGGACGCGGGGCGTCGGTAGGGCACTATCTGACGCTATTCTGATGGTGATCGACTTTTGCGTCGTGAGAGCGCAGCCGAGACCCTCGATTTCATTTATGCCGCTCTCTCTCTCGCAGCGGTATCGCCGTTCAATGGCGAAATCTCGTTCTGTGCGGACGCCCAGTTCTCTTTAAGCCTGCGTCTTAGATCGGTAACTTCGTAAGAAAGCCGCACCCGCTCACCGTTTACGCGCTCGAGTGCGGCCTGCAGTTCTGCCTTTTCGGCCGTGAGGTTCTGCGCGACAACATTCTCGCGGTCCTCCAATTTGGTGATGGCGGCGCGGAGATCGGATTCAGCCGCGCGCGCGATCTCGACCTCCCGGCTTAGATGCCTGACTTCCGCTTCCCTTTCGTCGAGCATGCGCAACTGGGTGCTGAGGCGTTCTTCCAGTTCCTGAGCACGGCCAGCGATAACTTTCTCCTGGGCGTTCTGTAGCGTCACTTGCTCTACCAGGTCAGCAACGCGACAGCGAAATTTTTCGAACTTACCGCGCTCTTCCGCCAATTTCTGAACCGCCGCAGTGCGCTCTGCGTCACGGCGGTCTGAGAGTACCTTAAGTTCAGCCCTGGCGCCGTTCAGTCGTTCTTGCAATGACTGAACCTCAGTCTTGAGCGTGATATTTTCATTCTCTTGACTCTCCGCGGAGGCAGATCGCTCAGCCAGCTCTTGCGTTCGCTTAGCCAACTGCGATTCCTTGTCGACCAACACACGCTCGGCTTCCTGCGCAGCAGCATAGCGCCGGCGCTCGGCGAGCTCCAATTCTTTGGTGGCGCTATTCAGTCGTTCATTCAGCGCCTCTGCCTCACTCTTTAGCGCAATGATTTCAATTGTTCGGCTCTCAGCAGAGCTCGACCTCTCGGACAACTCCTCGGTACGCTTAGCTAGCTCCGTTTCTTTTTCGGCCAATACACGCGCGGCTTTTTGGGCAGCGGCATTGTGGCGGTCCTCGGTCGCCTTCATTTCATTCCTGGCGTCCTCCAGTCGTTGTTTCAGCGCCTCACCCTCAATCCTTAGCGCGTCGATTTCAATCTTTCGGCTCTCTGCGAAGGCCAACGATTCGGCCAGATCTTGCGTCCGCCAACCCAACTCCGATTCGCTTGCGAACAATGCGCGCTTGGCTTGTTCGAGTGCCGCTGCATTGATCGCGAGTTCCTCCTCGGTGGGACGCATTTCATCACGCAGTGCGCCAAGCTCACGCTTCAGGCTGTTAATCGCGTCGCCCTTTCTGCCGAGTTCGGCAAGCTGGCCGGCGTTTTTGGTACTGAGCCGCTCGATCTCCGTCTCGAGGCGTCGCGTGGACATAGAGAATTCGGCCCGCAGCAGATCCTTATCAGCCAGGATTTCCGCCATTGAGGACGGGATGCAGCCTTCCATCCTCCGCGTGGTAAGCCGCACCGCGCGGTTATGCACGAGTGGTAGGATGGCAAGCATGCTGAGGGACGCAAGGAGAAATCCCGTCCCGACATACATACTCATTTCAATCATGCAGTTACTTTCTGGGGCTCGAGCAAGACTCCAGCCATTCAGGGAGCCGTTGGCTCAGCACAGCAGCTTGAAACCGATAATATTTGTAAATGATTAAAGCTTATAGTTATCAAAACTATGATGAGGGACAAGATTGGAAGGCTCCTGCCATCCCTGCTGGGAGCTACGATTCCGGATATCTCACACGGCGGAACCGACGTGTTGCCACTGATCGATACGTCTTTGACTGAGACCAGCGTTTTAAACCCCTCTACGGGAGAGGCAGACAGGCTGAGGCACCCCACGAGATGGGATCTGCGGTACAGGATACTCGTAATCAAAGCGCCGCCAATGCTCATTAGCGATGAGCAAATTGGCATGAGCGCAATCGCTCATGTCATTGCGGGGACTTTGCTCCCCGTTCTAAAGCTGGAAGTGGACCGTTGTCCAAGCTATTCGATGGAACCAGATCGGCCACATTCTGGCATGGCGCATCCTGCGGCAGCTTTAGGCCGAGGCTGCCAGCTTGGCCTGCAGCCCAGGTCTCCGCAGGCCAGCCAGTGACAGTCTTGACATAGTTTTGCGTCTCCTGCGGCAGCGAAGCCCGTTTAGCAAGCCAATCCTGAACGCGCTTCGGACCGGCATTGTAGGCGGCGGCGGCGAGACCAAGATTGCCAAATTTTAGATATAGGTCGCGCAGCAATTGCGCCGAAGCTGGTATCGCTTGCAATGCATCGAATGGATTATCAACACCTCTATCGGCGGCTGTTTCGGGCATGAATTGTGCAATGCCCAGGGCGCCGGCCGAGCTGATGACGCCGAGTTTGAAACTGCTTTCCTGATATAATAGGCGTATAAAAAAATTCGCGGGCAAGTTATTGCTGCGTGCCGAGTCGGCAAGCGAGTCGCAGATTTCCTCCCGTGAGCGGGGAATAATCGGCTTGAGAATGGGCGGCAGTGGCGCCAACGACTGTTCGGCGGCCGACAGTTCTGTCGTGCCAATGCCGGTGGTGCTCTCGACCGGCAGCCCTAATTCGTGACCGATCTGGCTAGACCAAGTCGCCAAACACAAACAAGCCGGAATGATGAGGTGCCGCATTTTCTCGAGCCATCGAGGCCGGCAGGCCATCGATAGAGAGTAGACAATGGCTTTGCGGACCTGACAACCCAAAACTTGTCACAAGAACTTTGCTGTGGCTAAGCGCCCAACTCATTAACAGCATCTAAGAATCCCAGAACCCGTAATAGAGGAGCCAGACAATTTGGCCTAAGTCGGAATACTGGAACTCGAGCAAAACGCAGTGGTAAGAGTCAACTGTCGGCTCAGCGCCCCAATCGGTCGGGTGAGCAAGACTCTACGCCTCCCATAGGCAGCACGCTTCTGACCCAAACCTTCGGGCGTCAGCAGTCGTCATTCATTCTTGAGTTCTTTGAGGTTATCAAAATAATGGCGATCGCGTTTTGAAACGATGATGCCTTTTGCGGTTACCACCGCCCAGCGTCCATCCTGATGTATGATTCGTTTGACCGGACCGAGGCCGGGCAATGGCACTCCGGGGGCAGCCTCAAAGATGTCATCGTTTCCTTCAACAAAGACGTTGCCGTTTCGGGTGCCGGCAACCCACCAATCGGCAAGGACTCTTAGGTGCGCCGATTGCTGCGGAGCCGCGGCTTGGGAAACATTCTTGCGCGGCGGCTCAATGGGGATTGGCACAGCGGCAGCCGCTGGCGGGACAGGCGGAGATGAGATCTTTTGTTTAATCTCTTGCTCCGCCGCTTGTAGGGAAGCCATTTTTTTTGTCATCTGTTCCTGTGCCATAGCGAGTTGTTCTAGCTTGTCTCGAATGAACACGAGGTCGTGCGATATGGTCTTCAGCTGCTGCACTGTTTCAAGCGGCATTTCCGGCGCGATGGGCGCTAGATTCTGGGTGATAGGCGTCTGTTGCGAGTCTCGCGCAGGAGCGACGGTGGAACTGGGCCCCTTTTGCTCGCCTCTCGTTTCGGTTTGAGTGAAATACTGATTGGCCAGCGAAATTAGTGATAGTGCCCACGCTCTGGCCATCTGCTTTGCTTCACCACGGTGGGTCTCCCAGGCAGAACTGGCTGCGATACCCGTCAGAACTGCGATCGATGCCATAATGAGAAAGCGTGCAAACCCGGCGGATATTCGCCGCGACGTGCGGCGTATCCTCCGAGCCGTCCCAACGCTCTCTGATTTATCGACTGCCAACTCAGCATCACGAGTCTGTTCGCGTGCTTGACTATTGGGCGAATCTTTCGAACTGGAGGAAACTGTTTCTGGATTGCGAGCCTGTTCATTCAATCGCAAGCTTTCAGCGGAATCCATTGGGACCACCCTCCTGGTTCCAATAAGACATCAGCCGACTTTATACTGAGACAAATCGGGCAAAAGTTAAGTGTTTATGCTGCGAGAATACGACGCGTGCTAAGCCCACTATTACTGCATCGACGCTTGTGGGTAGGAAACCAGCGGCCGGGGACAACGTGCGATTTGCGCAATGAAGCGACCTTTCACGTGTGTCGAAACGGGTACCTCGATGCCGCTCCCAATGCTGCCGCGTGAGCCGGAGAAGTGCGAGAAAGCACGCGATCATGAGAAGGAAGGCGCTTCGCGCTCCTTTTTGTTGGAGGTTTTCTCGATAATGAACAGCCCCGTTGCGAATTGGCCGGCCGCTCTCCTCAAGGAAGTAGTCCCTTGACTCCGCAGCCGCTTAAGCGAGGTGAAGCCGATCAGCAAAGCGCCCCGGCGTCCCCGGAACCACGGGAAAGTGTAGTTTCAGCACAGCTCCACTCTTGACGATCGCAGCTATAAAGCCGTCTGCGATGCGTCCCGATCGGACCTGTTCGATTAATTGATCCACTGCAAGCCGCCATTCTTTGTCTGGCACTCGGGACGCGACGTGCTGGTTGGCTATAATTCGCGCGTAGTGCTCTGCCAGCGAAACAAAGATCAGGATTGCGGGCCCGTTTTTTGGATCGGCCAGCCCACGCCTGACGAACTGATCCATCGCGGCCTGAAAGGCAATCGTGCGTCGAACTTTTCTAGGTAGCAGACGTGCTCTCACGGTTGGCAATCCAAACAAAATCACCAGCGCGAAAAAGACAATAATTTGCGCGGATAGCAACCTCTCCACCGGGACAGTCGTAAGGAGCATGAGAACCCAGGGAGTAATGAACGCGGCAATCGTGGCCAGGAGAACTGGTAAAGCGGTCAGGTGCGAGGAGGAGGATGCCAGAACGCATACTATCTCTGCAGAAGTCTCATTTTCAGCTGATCGAATGGCGCTGCCTACGCGTTCGGCGTCTTGTTTGGAAATTGTCATCACCAGCTCCCCGAAGCGCCGCCGCCACCGGACGAACCGCCGCCTCCCGAAAATCCGCCTCCGCCGGAGAAGCCACCGCTACCGCGCGATCCGACCGGGCTGAACGCCAGGCTCAAAACGAGGTTGAAAAATAACCATCGGAACCCAGGCGACCAGATCAAGAAAAAGAGCACCAGGCCGATGCCGGCGAGTACTGCCCAGTTCACGGGATCCGTCTTTTCGGCGCTGTCGGTGCGAAAAGAAGCCCTCTGCTGCCAATCAGAAGAGTCCGTGGTCAGGACAGCAATAATGTCATCGACGCCCCGGGAAATACCGCCCGTGAAATCTCCAACCTTGAATCGGGGAATCAGCGCGTTCGTTATGATGACATTCGACAATGCATCGGTGAGGGTTCCCTCCAGGCCATAGCCGACTTCGATACGAATTTTTCGTTCGTTTGGCGCTACCAAAAGCAGGACGCCGTTGTTCTTGGCCTTTTCACCGAGCTTCCACGTGCGAAATAATTGGTTGGCATAAGACTCGACGTCTTGTCCCTCAAGAGACGTGACTGTTGCCACTACCAACTGGATACCGGACTTCGATTCGAGATCTTCGAGCTTCTGCTCGAGCGCGGGTCGCGAGGGAGCGTCAATAATCTGAGCAGAGTCGACGATCCGGCCTGTAAGGGGAGGGAAGTTTGGCGCTGCAAGAATTGCAGCCGTCCAGAGCAGCACTAGAGCCGCTAGGAGCCATCCGGCCGCTGCTCGGCCTGCCGAGAGAGGTGCCGACGCGCTTTGGCCCATTTGCAAGACCTAGAACTTCACTTCTGGCGGCCTTTCGGCATTCTCGGTGGCTGTGAACTCGGCCATCGGCTTGTTGGACCGGAAGAAAGTCTTTGCCCACAAAATGCCGGGGAAGGTCCTGAGCTGCGTGTTGTACAGACGGACCGCTTCAATGTAATCGCGCCGGGCAATCGCAATCCGATTTTCTGTGCCTTCGAGCTGGGATTGAAGAGCGAGGAAATTCTGGTTTGACTTCAGTTCGGGATACCTCTCGCTTACCGCAAGCAACCTCCCCAGCGCTCCACTTAGCTGGTTCTGAGCATCCTGAAACTGCTTTAACTTTTCAGGATCGGTAAGCTGAGATGCATCGACCTTGACCTGGGTCGCTCTGGCGCGGGCCTCTGTGACGGCGGTTAGGACATCCCGTTCTTGCTTTGCGAACCCTTGAACGGTCGCTACCAGATTGGGGATCAGGTCTGCTCGGCGTTGATAATTATTTTGGACGTCGGCCCAGCGGGCTTTCGCTTGCTCCTCGTAGGTTGGAATTATGTTGTACCCACAACTCGACAGCGTGGCCCCAAGAAGCAATACGACAATCGCATTTCGTGTCTTAAGGAGCCACGGCATTTCGCCCTCCATTGCCAGAGACGAGGCGCCCACCCGGACGTGGGCAGCCCACATTGAGTGGTCCGGGTCCAATATTAGTTTAGCGCTGGCGGTTGCGCCAGCGTGGCCGGCGAAGGAGGTCGGCGTAGCGAGGCCGGCCATGCGGCGAATGCGGGCAGCAATGAGTGCGGCCGGATCGCGTTGTAGTGCCCGCGCCAGCTCTCAATGACGATCTGGGCTCCGCGCAATGTGTAGAAGATAGCGCCCTTTGTGCTCTGCTCATTTTATAAGTTGCCTGCACCGCTGCACCGGGAAAACGGCGGGTTCACGAAATATTGTACGCGCCAGGTGTGTAAATCGCCCGAGCGGAATGCGAGCACCGGCCAATCGGATGCCCAAAAACTGGGGACATACGATGTCTCGGAATGTTTTGCGGCGATGTGACCCGAAACGGGCATCCTGAATCGACAGCGGGCCCTCGGACCTGGAGCGGGACAGAACCATGCAGGGGCTTTTTACTTTCGTCGCTGTCAATGCCGAAGGAACGTGCAGTCACTCAAGGACCATTTCGGTAAACTGAATGATTACTGCATAACGCATCTAAAAAGAGCCAGACGCAGGCGCGATAAGTGCTTTACGTCAGATTGTGGCCCAAAGTAGAAGTGAGCGGGAGGGGGCTTTTACTTCAGCTTCCGACCCAAAGCGGACCCGCCTATGGCGCTAGGGCAAAGATTTGCTTAGTATTGACGATCGTCGTGAACCCGCCATTTGGGGGGCGACATGCAGCGACGCGGCGAAAGCGGACAACTGGTAAAAGGCCGGCGCACCCCACCCGAAGCGCCGATCGCACGCGTATCCATCACCGATCTTCAAGAGCAAATTGCCGCTCTCGAACGCGAATTGAAAGAAGCGCGTGACCAGCAGGCGGCGACTGCGGAGGTGCTGCGCGTCGTTTCGAGTTCTCCGGCCGACGTGCAGCCGGCATTCGAGGCCATGGTGGCGCGAGCGGCGCGGCTATGCGAGGCCGAGTTCAGCGCGGTTACACGTTTCGAGAACGGGCTGCTTCACTTGGTCGCGATGAACAACTTGTCGCCTGTGGAAAAGGAAACGTTCCACAGCCTCTTCCCTCGCCCTCCGGAACGAAACTTCGCGATGGGGCGGGCCTTCCTCGATGGTATCTCCGTACACTTCGAGGATGTGCTGGCAGATCCCAGCTATGATGCGCACACGCGCGAGGTGTTGCAGCGCGTCCTCGGTTATCGCAGCTTTCTGGCAGTCCCCATCATTCGCGGTGGGCAGCCGATTGGCGCGATCGGCTGCGGACGTCGGCAAGTAAGGCCTTTCACCGCAACGCAAATTGCACTCGTGCAGACGTTCGCCGATCAAGCGCTGATCGCCATCGAGAATGCGCGGCTGCTTGGCGAATTGCGTCAATCACTTCGGCGGCAGACGGCCACCTCTGATGTGTTGAAGGTCATCAGCCGTTCGACCTTCGACTTGCAAACTGTATTCGAGACATTGATCACGTCGGCCGCGCAGATGTGTGACGCCGAGATCGCAAACATTTGGCGCCCAAATCATGGCGCTTATCGCATGGCCGCAGCTTACGGTGTTAGGAGCCGTTTCAAGGAGTACTTGGAGAATAAGGAGTATCTCGAGACCCTGTCCATCGAGCCGGGTCGTGGATCGATCGTGGGACGAACGTTGCTTACCGGAAAAATGGTTCACGTGTGCGATATTCAAGCCGATCCCGAATACCAGCTAGCCGGTATCATTGCGCTTGGTGGCTATCGTACCGCATTGGGCGTTCCACTGCTTCGAGAGGGAGAGCCGATCGGAGTTTTGTTTCTGGCGCGCACGAATGTCGAGCCATTTACGCAGCAACAGATTGATCTTGTCACCACTTTCGCCGATCAAGCGGTAATCGCGATTGAGAACGTGCGGCTGTTCGAGGCTGAGCAGCAGCGTACACGCGAGCTTTCGGAATCTCTACAGCAGCAGACGGCGACTTCCGAGGTGCTTAACGTCATTAGTTCATCGCCGGGCCAGCTCGAGCCAGTTTTTGATGCAATGCTAGTCAACGCGGTGCGCATCTGCGCTGCCAATTTCGGCATGCTGTTTCGCATTGAGGGTGATACGGCACGCGCTGTGGCGATGGTCGGCGTGCCGCCAGCATTCGCCGAATTCTGGCAACGGGGAGCGCAGCGCCCAGGCCCGCGGACGGCTCTCGGCCGTACGATTGCTACGAGGCAAACCATTCATATCGTCGATGTGAAAACCGAACCCGCTTTTCTGGAAGGAGAGCCGGTCTTTGTGGCTGCTGTCAACCTTGGGGGGTTCCGCACAATTCTTAATGTGCCAATGCTCAAGGATGGAGAAATAGTGGGTACGCTGGCGATCTATCGGCAGGAAGTGCGCTCCTTCACGGAGAAACAGATTGGGCTCGTTCAGAATTTCGCGGCGCAAGCCGTTATCGCCATCGAGAATGCGCGACTACTCACCGAGTTGCGTGAATCGCTGGCCCAGCAGACTGCCACCGCAGACGTGCTTAAGGTCATCAGTCGTTCAGCCTTCGATCTGGGTCCTGTTCTCGATGCGCTTCTCGAGTCGGCGGCTCGGCTGTGCGATGCGGACAGAGCTATAATTTTTAAGCGTGATGGCGATGTTTACCGGTTGGCCGCAGGATATAGGACTTCTCGCGAGTTCGAGGAATTCAGCAGTCAAAATCCCATTGTGCCTGGGCGCGGGACGATTACTGGACGCGCGGTTCTGGAAGGCAAGACCGTTCACATTCCGGACGTGCTGGCCGATTCGGAATATACGGGGACCGGCTATCAAACGCGCGGCGAATATCGCAGCAGCCTCGCAGTTCCGTTGGTGAGAGAGGGAGAAACGATCGGTGTTTTTACGCTCATGCGATTGGCTGTGAGACCATATACACAAAAGCAAATTGAGCTGATAACGACTTTTGCCGACCAGGCGGTGATCGCCATCGAGAACGTGCGGTTATTCGAGGAGGTTCAGGCACGCACACGCGATCTCGGCCAATCGGTCCGGGAGTTACGCGCGCTCGGCGAGGTCACGCAGGCGGTAAACTCGACGGTCGATCTTGAGACGGTCCTAAACACCATTGTCACCAAGGCCACCCAGCTCTCAAGCACCGAAGCCGGCGCGATTTACGTGTTTGATGACGCGCGACAGGAATTTCGGCTACGCGCGACCTACGGGCTAGACGATACTACCGTCGCTGAACTCAGGCATCGCCCCATCGGTTTAGGCGAGACTGCGCTTAGTGACGCTGTCGAACGCCGTCTGCCGATCCAAATTCCGGATATTCAAGACGATCCGTCGGCCGCGTTAGATACTATCGTCCGCGCAGGATTCCGCGCTCTGCTAATATTGCCGCTTCTCAGTCCCGATAAGATTGTTGGCGCGCTTGTGGTGCGACGTAAGAAGCCCGGCGAGTTTCCAAAAAATACTGTCGAACTATTGCAAACGTTTGCCGCACAATCGGTTCTAGCAATCCAAAATGCCCGTCTTTTCGAGGACGTGGAAGCTCGCACGCGCGAGCTTGCGAAGTCATTGGAAGATTTGCAATCCGCTCAGGATCGCCTGGTCCAAACGGAAAAGCTTGCGTCGCTCGGGCAACTGACCGCCGGCATTGCCCACGAAATCAAAAACCCGCTGAATTTTATAAACAATTTCTCTGCAGTTTCGGCGGAGCTCGTCGAGGAACTGCAAGAGATGCTTGCGGGAGCCAGTCTCGATCCTAAGCTGCGGGGGCACATCGAGGAACTTTCCGGCATGCTGCAAAAGAACCTTGAGAAAGTGGTGCAGCACGGCAAACGTGCCGACGCCATTGTCAAGAACATGCTGCTGCATTCCCGTGCCGGGTCGGGGGAGCGCCGGTCGGTTGACATCAATGCCGTCGTCGAGGAAGGCCTTAATCTCGCTTACCACGGTGCGCGCGCCGAGAAGCAGGGCTTCAACATCACCATAGAGCGCTTCTTTGATCCGACCGCCGGGGAGGTTGATCTTTATCCGCAAGAGATCACCCGTGTTTTGCTGAACCTAATCTCCAATGGATTTTACGCAGCAACGAAGCGAAAAACGGAAGCTAATGGCGACAAGTACGAGCCAGTGCTGCTAGCTGCGACCAAGAACCTCGGCGATGAGGTGGAGATCAGAATTCGGGACAACGGGACAGGGATCCCGCCTGAGATCAAAGAAAAGATGTTCAACCCATTCTTTACAACCAAACCGGCGGGCGAGGGGACCGGCCTCGGCCTTTCCATCAGTCACGATATCATCGTCAAACAACATGCCGGCCGGATCGAAGTGGACAGCCAACCTGGCGAATTCACTGAGTTCAGGATCATTCTGCCGCGTACGGCAGCCTTGCTGCCGCAAGGCGGAGGGAGAGCATGAAACTTCTCATTTTGGTGGTCGATGATGAGGAGGACGTGGAGGAGCTTTTCCGCCAGCAGTTTCGACGAGATATCCGGGTCGGCCGCTTTACAATGCAGTTCGCTCAATCAGCTCCAACGGCTCTGCAACTCATTGCGGAAGCATCCGAGGCCAAGATCATCCTCATCCTGTCAGATATTAACATGCCCGGGATGAGCGGGCTCGACTTATTGCCCAAAGCGAAGGCGGTGCGACCTGATGTGCCGATCATCATGATCACTGCCTACGGCGATCCAGACACCGAACGGAAAGCGCTCGAAAATGGCGCCGAGGCGCTTCTGACCAAGCCCGTCGACTTTGCCGCGCTTCGCAGTGAAATCGACAGCCGCATAGAACAGGCGGCATAAGATGCTGCTCCTGAGGTCTGCTGTGCCCCCAACTTAGATCAGTCGAGCTGACTGACGGAGAACAATGACTTTTGGGTGCACCACGTTTCCGTATTTTTTCAGCAAAACACTTGCGGAGGGAATCGCCGGGAGCGGGAAAAGAACCATCTTCACAAGGATGTCGTGTGGCCGTCCATCAGCGGAGTCCGGAAGCGAGCAGTACTCGCAACATCCCGACCTGAACAGCGGCGAGGCTTCCTCCCCCGGCGAAGGCGAATGCCGTTTTCCTGCCGATCCGAGCCATAGTCAAAGACTAAGCAGCTACGGAGCATTGATCCTCGCCAGATTGGATGGTTCGCTTAAAAAGGTTCCGCCGAAGAGGGCGGCGCGGAGCACGCGAGTGTCGATGACCGGGAGAAGGGGATCGCGTTCGCGGCGGACCGGCAGGTGAGACGTTGGGCCTGCCGCCGCGCTGATAGAGCATGTCGGCTTCGTCGACATTCTGGAGTATACGGGCTAGCTCTCGGCGACGCCGAATATGGTTAGGGGGGATTTCGCATGAAGCGTTTTTTTGTCTTCGCGCTTGCGCTCGCGGCGCTCGCGCCTTGCGCGCAAGCACAGGATTATCCGACGCGTGTGATCACGCTGATTTCTCCGTTCCCGGCCGGCGGTCCTTCCGACACGGCGGCGCGCCTGGTCGTCGGGCCGATGTCGCAGGCGCTCGGGCAGCAGATCGTGGTGGAGAATATCACGGGAGCCGGCGGGCAGATCGGCACCGCTCGGGTCGCGAAGGCGAAACCGGATGGCTACGTGATCATGGTGTCCGGCTCGGGCACGCACGCGGCCGCCGAATACCTGCACAAGGACTTGTCCTACCGCTCGACCGATTTCGTGCAGATCGGCTTGATCGATCTCTCGCCGATGATGCTGGTCGCGCGCAGCGGCGTCCCTGCGGACAATCTCAAGGATTTCATTACGTATCTGCGTTCGAACGAAAAGAAGGTCACCGAGGCTGACGCGGGCGTCGGTTCGGTCTCGAATCTCGCCTGCAACGTCTTCCATGCGGTTGCCGACGTGCATCCGACCGTCGCCTCGTATCGCGGCACGCCGCAAGCAACCATGGACATGCTCGCGGGCAATGTCGATTTCGGCTGCAATCAGATTCTGAACGTCGTGCAGTACGTGAAGGAGGGTAAGCTCAAGGCCTATGCCGTGACGAGCGACAAGCGCTCTCCGATGCTGCCCGACGTCCCGACCACCGCCGAAGCCGGTCTGCCCGCCTTCAATTTGACCGTCTGGTTCGGACTGTCAGCGCCGAAGGACACGCCGCCGCGGATCGTCGAGAAGCTGAATAAGGCTTTGGCGATGGCGCTGAGCGACGCGACGGTAGTCCAGCGTTTCGCACAGCTCGGATACGACGTGCCGCCGCCGGAGCAGCGTAGCGCTGCGTACTTCGACAAGTTCTATAAGGATGAGGTGGCGCTTTGGGCCAAAGTGCTGGGAGGTTTGGAGAAGAAGTGAGCGCCGCGCGCACTCGAGATCGCACGCCGATGACTGAATTCGTATTGAACGGCCGGCCGGTGTCTCTCGACGAGCCCGGCGATATGCCGCTGCTGGAGATCATCCGCAATCGGCTCGGTCTGTTTGGCACTCGTTTCGGTTGCGGCACAGAGCAGTGCGGCAGCTGCATGATCCTGATCGACGGGATGCCCGAGTTCTCCTGTACCCGTACGCTCGACAGTGTGGCTGGCCGCAACGTAACCACCGTCGAAGGGCTCGGCACGCAAGACAATCCGCATCCGCTGCAGCGAGCCTTGCTGGCAGAGCAGGCGGGCCAGTGCGGCTATTGCCTCTCCGGTATGCTGATCGGTGCGGCGGCGTTGCTCGCGAGAAATCAAAATCCCACCGAGAACGATATCCGGAGCGCGCTTGAGCCGCATCTCTGCCGGTGCGGGGCGCACAACAGGATCTTACGCGCCGTGTTGAGCGCGGCTGCAAGCATGCGGGGGGACGCATGACGGCGGCGGCGACAAAGGCACCATTGCCGGGAAGCCTGCACGCCAATCGCCGGCTGTCGCAGTGGCTGACTATCGAAGCGGCAGGGCGCATCACGATCCATCCTGGAAAAGTGGAAATCGGGCAGGGAATCCTGACGGCGCTTGCGCAAATCGCCGCCGACGAACTCGACGTCGCGCTCTGGCGGGTGGCCGTGCAGCCCGCGTCGACCGATGCAAGTCCGAACGAGGGCGTCACATCAGGCAGCCGCTCCGTCACAGACAGTGGGCTTGCATTTCGTCACGCCTGTGCCGCGGCACGCCAGATCTTCTTGTCGGTGACGGCGCAGCGCGCGGGCGTGCCGCTGGAAGCGATCTGGGTCGAGGATGGCTCGTTCATTGGTCCGGCCGGAGAGATCGGATCTTACTGGGCGCTGGTTGAAAGTAAATTGCTGGAATGCGAGGCGCCCGCACGCGTGCCTGCGAAATCTGTCGCGGCCCGCAAGATCGCCGGGAAGACCGCGCCGCGTCTCGATCTGCCGGACAAGGTCTTTGGCGCGCCGCGATTCATCCACGATCTCCGCTTGCCCGGAATGCGGTTTGCGCGCGTGATCAGGCCGGCCGCGCGCGGTGCGGAGCTCGTCGAAATCCCTGATACTCCGGCTGGTGCGTCGATCGTGCGAGACGGCAACTTCCTCGCGGTGGTTTGCTGGACGGAAGCGGAAGCAAACGCGGCAGCGGAAAAGCTCTCGCGGCGCGTGAAATGGCAAGTCCCCGCGGCGCTGCCGGACATGCGGCAGCTGCGTGAATTCTTGCGCAACGCGCCCGCCGGGCGTTCGACCGTGATCGAGCGCGAGGCTTCGCGTGCGCAGGCCGCCCGTCGGCACACGGCAGAATTCTTCCGGCCCTACGTCGCGCATGCATCGATCGGTCTCTGCTGCGCTGTCGCGCGCTACGAGAATGACAGGCTCGAAGTTTGGTCGCATTCGCAGAGCATCTTCTCGCTGCGCAACGATCTCGCGCTCGTGTTCGGTCTCGTACGCGAGGCGGTCGTAGTCCGTCACGCCGAGGGCGCGGGCTGCTACGGACATAATGGCGCGGATGACGTCGCGCTCGATGCGAGTCTCGTCGCGCGCGCCAATCCGGGCGTTCCGATCAGGCTGCAATGGAGCCGCGAAGACGAACTCGGCTGGTCCCCTTTTTCGTCGGCGATGCTGGTTCGCGTCGCAGCCGAAACCGATGCGTCCGGCGATCTCCAGTCCTGGAAGCAGGAAGTGATCAGCAACGGGCACATGCTGCGGCCGGACAACTTCGATACGCCTAGCCTGCTCGCAGCGTCGGAGCTGGCGCAGCCCTTTGCAGCGCCAATCGCGAAAAACCCGCCGCAGGCCGGTGGCGGCGGTGCCGATCGCAATGCAATTCCGCTATATCGTACTCCCGCGCTGCGCGTCGAACTTGCCTGCGTACAGGATATGCCGCTGCGCACGTCCTCGCTACGCGGGCTCGGCGCAATGGTCAACGTGCTCGCTATCGAGAGCACGATGGACGAACTCGCTCAAGCCGCTGGCCGCGATGCGGTTGAGTTCAGGCTTGCCCATCTCGACGATGCTCGTGCCAAGGACGTGATCCGCTCGGTGGTGGAAATGGCCGGAGCATTCGAAAAGCGTGACGGCTACGGCCGCGGGCTCGGCTTTGCGCGCTACAAGGGGACGAGCAGTTATTGTGCGGTGATCGCGGAGGTCGAGGCGGCGGAAAAAGTGCGTGTGCGCAATCTCTGGATCGCAGCCGACGCGGGCGAAGTGATCAACCCGGAAGGCGCTTCCCATCAGATCGAAGGGGGCGCCGTGCAGGCGTGCAGTTTCGCGCTTTTGGAATCCGTGCAGTTCGACACATCTGGCGTGACCAGCAATGTGTGGGCGCGCTATCCGATCCTGCGCTTCTCGGACGTGCCCGCGGTGGACGTGCGCCTCCTCGAGCGCCCTGATCTGCCACCGATGGGTGTCGGGGAATGCGCGACCGGTCCGACCGTTGCGGCTATTGCGAACGCGATTCACAACGCGCTTGGCGTCCGCGCGAGAACGATGCCGTTCACACCGGAGCAGCTCGCGCAAGACATGGCTGCTCAGACTTGAGGAGATGCGAATGCCCGACAAAAGCTGGCGCCCCCAGCGCGAAATCGAGCTTGTCGCCGGTACGCCGCCCGGCGGTGGGCAGGACCGTCCTGCGCGCGCCCTGATCGAGGTGCTCACCGCTAATCACCTGCTCGAAGTACCGGTGAGGCTCACCAATTGTCCCGGCCGCGGCGGCGGCAATGCGTGGGACTACCTGCACGGAAAGCACGGCGATGCGCATGTGCTTGCGATCAACTCCCCGACCATTATCAGCAACAAGCTCTTGGGTGTGAGCGCGTTCGATTACGACGCGCTGACGCCGATTGCGAACCTTTATACGGAATGTCCTGCATTTCTCGTGCGCGCGGATTCGGCCATCGTCGACCTGCGGGATCTCTCGACAAGACTTAGGAAGACTCCGACCGACGTGGCGATCTCGCTAGCCACCGCGCTTGGCAATACCAACCATATCGCGTTGTCGATCCTCACTCAGCACGCGGGCGGTGATCCGCGAAAGCTCCAGATTGCGGTGTTCGATTCCGCGCGCGACGCCATCGCGCATCTCGTATCCGGCAAATCCGAAGTTGCCGTCGTGACTGCGGTCAGCGCCGTGCCGGAGCTTGAGCCCGGCGTGCTGCGAACGCTCGCCATATCCGCCCCGCAGCGGCTCGATCGTCTGTTTCGGAGCGTGCCGACGCTGCGCGAGCACGGCGTCGACTGCGACATCGGAATGTGGCGCGGCCTCGTCGCTCCGGGCGGGGTGCCGCCAGGCGCAGTTGCCTTCTGGGAGCGCACCCTTGCGCTTGCGACCAGCAGTCCGGCCTGGCGGGCCGAACTCTCAAAGAAATACTGGGCGAACACCTATTGCATCGGCCCGAAGTTGCGCGAATTTCTAGACCAGGAGCGAGAGCTTACATCCAAGGCGCTATTGGAGCTCGGACTTGTCGCGACAGCCGTATAGCAGACAAGCCCGAGTACGTCGTCCGCGCGAACGCGCCTCGACTGTGGCATGTCGCATATTGGCCCGAAGCGGACGCGCCGCCGTTCGTCACACTCCGCCGCCCTTCGAACTCCGCCCTTTTCCTCTTCCCACGCGAAGCCGATTGATCCGTCAATTCGCGAGTGCTGCTGCGTAAAGCGGCGCTGCGGGGGCCGTCGACGTTGTGTTGTTCGTGTACCCGGGCTGCTCGGCATACGCGCTCTCGGCAACGCGCTCCGCGCCATACCAAACGACCAAAATTGCGATGAACACTATGGCTTCAAAGATAAACGCGTTAGCGACGCCAATGAACAAAGAGAAATCGGCTTTCATTTCGCACCCCCCCATGTGCCGCCCCGCGCGGCAGTAGCCATTCGGCTTGTTCTTGGGACAAAATTTAACGCCGGCAAAGGGCTCGAATTATGGCAACAAAAATAGCGAATTAGATTTCATCATGATGTTGCCGATATGCCACGTCGCATCGCAGGAACTCAGGGCCGTCGATCTGTTCCAAAACGCTGTGGCGACCTGGGATTAAAACTGTCGAGCGTTGGCAATGAGCTTCTGAGAAACGAGCACTAAGCTCCAGTGGTTATGTCCGTAATTGGCCCAAACCGGACATCTAAGCTGCTATAAGAGTGCTTTGGCAGGTCTGGGCACGCGCATTGCCTTAGGTCAGATTTTAACCCAAAGCAGACATTTGATCTCAAGTCGTCATCCGAGGAATCTGATCCAGACTGACAACAAGGCGGTCACGCCCATCAGTCCAGCCGCCCAAAAATTCCAGGTGCTCATCCGTTGGAGCCGGTTGGATAGCTCGGTTGCTTTGTCCTGTTCGTTAGTGCCCGGTTTAATGCCGGGCAAATGACATAATGCGGATGCAAACCAAAATGCGGCAGAACCACAGCCCGTGATCAGTGCAGCGGTTTCAATATATGATTTCATGACGTTCCCAATGAATTCAGCAAGGATTGCGCGACGCGCGCCAGCACCCAACCTCGAGCAGACATAGCCGGTAGTTTCAAGGTCGCCTCCAATGGCAGATGATATCTGCCTACAGGCCCCATAAACGTTGGGCGGCGTGAAACACGCGAATGTGTATTGCGCTTTCGTTGTTGCTCGTCGGCCTCAGTGGCAGAATCGCTGCGGCGTTCAACGACCGGCGATCCAAATCGTCAGCGAGCGAACGCGTCATCGCGTCCCAAACCTTACGTCCGACAGAGCGCGCGGCGACGCGTGGGCGATTGTGAAGGAAGGAGAATGTGATGTCGGCAGTATCGTCTTCGCGGCGAGTCCTTCTCGCCGCTTCGGCAGCCGCTACTGCAGTCAGTCTCCTTCCAATCGGCTTTGCCGCGATGGCTCAGGACAACACTGTTCGGCCGTTCAAGATCAGCATACCGGACGAGGCACTCGCCGATCTCCGCCGGCGTATCGCCGCCTGGCCGCTTCGGAAACCGATTTGAGCTGGCGGCAGGATGATACAGGGATTGGAGGAGATCATGACACTTCCCGCTGGGCAGGCTTTTAGCGCCTTAAGTGTTTGCGTCACTGTCGCCGTATGCGCTCTCTACGTCACGAAATCTACGGCACAGAGCGACAAGATGGGGTCGTCACAGGCCGAGAGTGATGCTTCCCCGATCTACGGCATTACAATTCCAGCCGGATACCGTGACTGGCGCTTGATCTCCGTCAACCACTTAACCGGAGACAATTTGAAACAGGTGCGCGCCCAATTGGGCAACGATATTGCGATAAAGGCTTATCAAGAAGGGAAGCTTCCGTTCCCGGACGGCGCGATCATTGCCGCTCTGCATTGGAACGAAGCCTCGTCGGACGAAAACAACAAGGTCTTAGCGACCGGCTTTCCCGGTGCCGGCCTCCAATCTTCCGTTGCCGCGTCAGCCGTGAACGTTCAGTTCATGGTCAAGGACTCAAAGAAATACGCCACGACTGGCGGCTGGGGATTTGCCGACTTCAAGAATGGCAAGCCTGACGATGAGGCGCTGCACAAGACTTGCTTCCCGTGTCACCAGCCTGCCAAAGATCGCGACTACGTGTTCACGCATTTCGCGCCTGCCCCCTGAATCTGGGGAAGGAAACCTTCATCAATGAAGATGAAGAAATCCATGATAGCCGCGGTCCTTGTC
>Ga0207806_1000040_pt1 | contig 27596 bp, 29 predicted proteins | sample LuqExpMetageno72_FD_187829 | JGI IMG/M metagenome (GOLD analysis project Ga0207806, IMG submission 187829) | Tropical forest soil microbial communities from Luquillo Experimental Forest, Puerto Rico - Sample 72 (SPAdes) | ecosystem: Environmental > Terrestrial > Soil > Tropical forest ...
AGCGCAAACGGTGCCATGCACGTGCCCAATGCCAGCCGTGCGTTGCCGTCCTCGCCATGGCTCCCCCGCGAATCCCCTTCGCTTAGTCCTAGGGGTGATTGAAGATTTTGTCGCGGAAAAGTTAACGCAATGAAAATACGAGGAAATCCGTCTTATCCGGGGAGAGCGGCGCAGGGTTGGGCCTGCTAGAGTGGAGGCATGCAAGACAGCGCCAATCCGCGCACCTACGCCCCTTTCGGCACCGCGATGCCTGCTCCGGCAGACAAGCCCGGGCTATATCTGGTCGCGACCCCGATCGGAAACCTGGGTGACATCACCCTGCGCGCGCTCGAAGTGCTAGCGGGCGCCGACGTGATCGCCTGCGAGGACACCCGCGTCACCCGCAAGCTGCTCGACCGCTACGGCATCGCCACCCCGCTCACGCCCTACCATGAGCACAACGCAACTGAGGCGCGGCCGAAGCTGCTCGCGCGGCTCGCTGACGACCAGGCGGTCGCGCTGGTGTCCGATGCCGGCACGCCGCTGATCTCCGATCCGGGGTATCGGCTGGTGCGCGACGCGGTCGCGTCGGGCCATAGTGTCACGGCATTGCCGGGCGCATCGTCAGTGCTGACCGCGCTTCCCTTGTCCGGCCTGCCGACCGACCGCTTCTTCTTCGAAGGCTTCCTGCCGCCGAAGCGGGCGGCGCGGCAAAAACGCATCGCCGCGCTTGCGTCAATCCCGGCAACGCTCGTGCTGTTCGAAACCGGGCCGCGCATCGCGGACTCGCTTGCCGACCTCGCGTCAGGACTGGGTTACCGCAAAGCGGCGATCTGCCGCGAACTCACAAAATTGCACGAGGAAATACGGCGCGGTCCGCTCGGCGAACTCGCCAGCGCGTACATCTCCGGCGCGGAGACACGCGGCGAATTTGTCATTGTGATCGCGCCTCCGTCAGAGCAGGAGGTGCAGGCGGGCGAATTGGACGAGCTCTTGCGCCAGGCGCTTGCGCGCGTGTCGACGAAGGAAGCGGTCGCCGAAGTCGCGCTTGCCACGGGAAAGCCGCGGCGGGAGGTCTATCGCCGCGCGCTCGAACTGACGAAGGATGAGCATGACGGAGCGTAATTCCCGCGCGCCGGGCTTGCGATCGAAGCCGGCGAAAGAAGCCGATCCCGAACGACAGGCCACGTTCCGAACCGGGCTTTCCGCCGAAAGCCGCGCTGCGACGCTGCTCGTCGCGAAAGGATTCCGCATCGTCGCCCGGACTCTGGAAGAGTCCGGTGGGCGAAATTGATATTGTTACGCGCCGCTGCACGCTGCTCGTCTTCGTGGAAGTGAGAGCACGCAATATCTCGACGATGCCGACGCGATCCTAGTCGCGACGCGCAAGTTCCCGAGGCACATCCCGGCGGCATTCGAGACATGATTGCGTCTAAGCGCTAAGGCGCTCAAAAAATTCGTCGACCTGCGCGCGTATGCGGCCGGCTATCTGGCCGAGATCGTCGGCGACCTGCTTGACGGTCCCTGCGCCGGTGCGCGTGTCCTGAGTAGCCTGTCCGACCAGCCCAATTTCGCTCGCCGTTTCCGCGGTTCGCCGCGCCGCAACGTCGACGGTACGCGCGATCTCGTGCGTCGCCGCGCCCTGCTGGCCGACCGCCGCGGCGATCGCGGCCGAGATATTGCCGATCTCTCGGATCGTGCGCTCGATCGCGCCGATCGCCTCGATCGAGCGCGAGGTCGCGCGCTGCATGCCGGCAATCTGCGCGCTGATCTCTTCCGTCGCGCGGCTGGTCTGTCCCGCGAGCGCCTTCACCTCGCCGGCGACCACCGCAAAGCCACGCCCCGCTTCGCCGGCGCGGGCCGCCTCGATCGTTGCGTTCAGCGCAAGCAAATTCGTCTGTTCGGCGATGTCGGTGATGAGCTTGACGACATCCCCGATGCGGGATGCAGCCTCCCCCAGTTCCTTCACGGCGGCGTTCGTCGCTTCCGCCTCGCTCACCGCCTTACCGGCGATGCCGTTCGATTGCGCGACCTGCCGGTCGATTTCGTTCACCGATGCGGTAAGCTCATCGGCCGCAGAGGCGATGTCGCGCACGTTCTCGGAGGCTTCCGAAGACGCGGCTTCGGCGCAGGCCATTTTCGTGCTGGCCTCGTCCGCCACGGTCGCAAGCTTGCTGGATGCCTGCAGCATGTGCTCGGAGATACGGCCGAGCTCCGCCAGACTTGCCTCAACATGGGCGGAGAAGCGGGCGATCTCGTTCGTCGTCTGCGACTGGCAGCGTGTGCGCGTTTCGGTCTCGCCGGAGACTGTCTGGTTCAACTCTGTGTTCCTGCGCATCGCGTCCTGGAACAGTGCCATCGAGCGGGCAACGGCGCCGATTTCATCCTGGCGATCCGTGTGGGGTATCGCGACCTGTGCTTCGCCGCGCGCGATCCGTTCGGTCATTGCGGCCAACTCGGCCAGCGGCCGGGTGATGCCGCGCACGCCTACGACGGCAAACCCGACGGCACCGAGAACGACGACCCCCGCAATGGCCGATATCCATACTGGACCATGCGCGTGGGCGGCCATCTCCAATCCGAGTGCCGCGATAGCCATTAACGCAAAGATGGCATAGAGCTTCAATGCGATAGACAGTCTCGGAACTTTCACTGTAAGCCCCACCCGTCGCTTTTGGCCTATACTGGCGAGAATGAGTTAACGCTCTGTTTTCCTTAAATGACCGTTGACCCGCCGAGTGCCTTATGACCCTGAACGTCGCTGTGCAGATGGACCCGATCGCCCGCATCAATGTGCAGGGCGACTCGACTTTCGCGCTGCTCCTGGAAGCGCAGACGCGCGGACACCGGCTTTCCTATTACACGCCGGACCGGCTGGCACTGCTGAACGGCAAAGTGTTCGCCTCCCTTGAACCGCTTCAGGTGCGCGACGAGCCAGGCGATCATTTCACTTTGGGTCCCTCGCGGCGCGCGGAACTGCGCGAATTCGATGTCGTACTGCTGCGGCAGGATCCGCCGTTCGATCTCGCTTACGTCACGACGACGCATCTGCTGGAGCGAATCCAGCCGGACACTCTGGTCGTCAACGATCCGGCCAATGTCCGCAATGCGCCGGAGAAAGTGTTCGTCACCAAATTCCCCGACTTGATGCCGCCGACACTCGTCACGCGCGACCTCGGCGAGATCAGGGCATTCCGCGCCGAGCATGACGACATCGTCATGAAGCCGCTCTACGGCCACGGCGGCGGCGCCGTGTTCCGCATCACGCGCGACGATCTCAATTTCGGATCGCTCTATGACATGTTCGCGGTGACCTTCCGCGAGCAATGGGTGGTGCAGAAATTTTTGCCGGCGGTAAAGGTTGGCGACAAGCGCATCATCCTGGTCGACGGCGAATTCGCCGGCGCGGTGAACCGGGTTCCGGCCGCAGACGATCTGCGCTCGAACATGGTGCGCGGCGGCGCGGCAACCGCGACGCAGTCGACCGAACGCGAACGGCACATATGCGAGCGGCTTGGACCTGCGCTGCGCGAACGCGGCCTCCTGTTCGTCGGCATCGACGTAATCGGAGACTTCATCACCGAGATCAACGTGACGTCGCCGACCGGCATCCGCGCGATCAGGAAGCTCGGCGGCCCGGATATCGCAAAGCTGATCTGGGACAAGATCGAAGGGAAGCGAAAATAATCAATGCCTGTGAAACTGACGATCGCCACTACCGACTACGACCACTTCCGAGATTTCCGCCTCGGGCTCGTCCGTGCGGAGGGCATCGACGCAACCTGGCTCACACTCGGGCATCACGAGATCTTTTCGCGCTTCACCTTCAACCGCGAGTGGGATGTCTCAGAGCTCTCGTTTGCAAAATTTTCCGCGCAGGTGACGCGGCAGGACAGCGACGTCATCGGCCTGCCCGTCTATGCCTCGCGCCTGTTCCGTTTCGCGTCGTTCTACGTGAACAAAAAGGCCGGCATCAAAAGCGCGGCTGACCTGAAAGGCAAGCGCATCGGGGTGCCGGAATGGGCGCACACGGCAGCCGTCTGGATGCGCGGCTGGCTGATGCACGAAGGCGGCGTGCCGCTCGCCGGGATCGAATGGGTGCAGGCCGGCACCAATGAGGCCGGCCGCATCGAGAAAGTGGAATTGTCGCTGCCGAAAGGCGTGACGCTGCGGCGCGAGCCGGAAAAGACGCTGAGCGGCATGATCGCCTCAGGCGAACTCGATTGCGCGATCATCGCACGCCCGCCGGACTGCTTTCGTCAGAAGCATCCCGACGTCGTCCGGCTTTTTCCCGATTTCGAGGAGATCGAGCGCCGCTATTATCGCGACACGCGTGTCTATCCGATCATGCACATCATCGCGTTGCGCAAGGCGTTGCTCGCGGACAATCCGTGGATAGCGCGCAATCTGCTCAATGCCTTCGAGGAGTCGAAGCGTCGCAGCCTTGAGCGCCTGCTAGACCCGGCCGTGTCGCGTTATCCCATTCCGTGGCTAACCAACTACGCGCGGCAGACAACCGAACAGTTCGGAGGCGATCCGTTCCCGTACGGCATCGAGGCAAACGGGCCGACGCTCGAGCTCTTCCTGCGCTACTGCCACGAGCAAGGCATCGCGCACCGACTAGCGGCACCGGAGGAGATTTTCCCACCCGGCATCATGGCCTCGGTACGCGTCTGAATTAGTGCCCCGTTGCTAACTTCGCCGCCGCGTCGCGCACGTCAGGCGCGGTGATTTTCGCCAAATCGATCGGCGTCTTCAGATTGCCGGCCTTGATCAGTTCCTGCTGCATCCATTCGAGCTTGGCGAGCGGAAGCGTCACGTCCGGATCGACCCAGCCGCCCTTCAGTGTTGCGTCGAAGGCAAAGGCCGGCCGCGGATCGTCCGCGTTGGCATGAATCGCTTCGCGCGTGACGCGGATCGTATCGTCGCGATGCGCCATCGCGAAATGCAGCGCGTCGATTTCCGCGGCGATGAACTGTTCGGCATCGTGCCGGCGCGAGGTAATCGTCTTGCCGGTCATCGTCAGACAAAGGCGCACGTAGTTCGGCAGCGCCTCATGCCCAGCGACCAACATTTTAAGATTGGGCGGCGCGACAGCCATGAACTCCGCCGCGACGACGCCGGCGTCAGCCACCCCAGCGACCACGGCCTTGTAGCGATCGAGATCGCCGCCGAGGTTGGCGAAACGCACGTCCGACGCGGGCAGCTTGTCGCGTTCCAGTATCGCGCCGATCAGCAGATTGGGCAGCGAGCCCGGCGCGGCGACAGCCACGGTCTTTCCCTTCAGGTCTGCCACGGTCTTGATCGTGTCGCGCACCATCAGCCCGTGCGGCACGCCGGGCCAGTCGCAGCCGACGATCTTGATGTCGGCGCCGTGCGCGCCGGCGAGGATCGCGGCGCCCGGGCTTGATTCGATGCTGTCGAGTTCGCCTGCGAGCAGCGCCTTGTGCGCGGTCGCGCCATTCTTGATCTTCACGATCTCGATCTTCAGGCCATGCTTGGCGCCGAAATCGTGCTCGCCTACCATCAGGCTGATGCCGCCGTCGCCTTTCGGCTCGATGATGCCGTGCTTCCAGGTCTTCACGTCCTGGGCCATGGCCGGCAAAGTCATCCCCGCGCACGCAAGCGCGGCGAAAATCGTGCGCATCCGCATGTCTTTTTCTCCCCTTTTTAGCGGCTTTCTTGGGCCTAGCGAGCCCGCTGTCAATGCGCCTGCCTGTCCGTTTCAGCGCGCCTGAAAAAGGCAAAGGGCGACAGCACCACTAAGCAGACCTTAGCGGCCCAAGCATAGGCCGAGAGGCATAGCGTCGAACTCGACGCCGCGTTGACGTTTCGCGACACAACAGTTTCCGCGTTCGACGGAAGCAACGTGGAGCGTGGGGCACTCAAAGCCTTCAGGAGGGCCGTGCAGGACGGGTTGGCGGCCCGGACGAGCCGGCGAGCACTCCTGCGGTCAAAAAAGCCTCTCCGTGCTCGTGGTGGAAGACAACGAGATCAACGCCTTGCTGAGCCGAGCCTTGCTCACCCGGCTCGGCCACCGGCCGACCGTCGCGACCGACGGCGCCGCTGCGCTCGAAACGTGGCAGGCGGCCCGCGCGGCCGGCAGGATTTGGTAGGCTGCGCCGCTGCGACGCTTGCCGCTTGAGCGCGCTTCCCGCATTGTCATAAAGTCGTGTCCCAAGCGTGTTGGATGTGGGACAGGGAAGCCCGCCCGATTCGCGACAGCGCTGCGAGGGCCGGAGCGTCTTCCGCAAGGAGCGCACAATGTCCCATCTGCTTCATATGCCGCGTAAAGAGCTTGGGTCGTTCCGCGCGCCGCGGACAGGTCTGCCCCTGCCGAAGCTCATTCCCGCGCTGCAGGCCTATGGCGGCCTACAAGCTTTCGCCGCTCGCACCCGCGGACCGGCGCAAAGCCTCGGCCGCTGCGGCTCGTTGGAAGTCCGGCTGGCGCAGGCCCCTGTGGAAGTACGTCAGGCGCAGAAATTGCGCTACCGCGTGTTTTACGAAGAGGGCTCGGCAACGCCGAATCCGGCGCAACTTCTCTCGCGCCGCGACTTCGATACTTACGACGCCATCTGCGACCACCTGTTGGTCATCGATCACGCAACCCGCGAGCGGGGCGCGCCCGCCGTCGTCGGGACGTACCGGCTGCTGCGGCAGTCGCTCGCAGAGAACTACGGCGGCTTCTATACGGCCGGCGAATTCGAGATCGGGCCGCTAATCGCGCGCCACAGAGAATTGAAATTCCTCGAGCTCGGTCGCTCCTGCGTGATGGCGCCATACCGCAACAAGCGCACGGTCGAATTGCTCTGGCACGGCATCCACGCTTACGTGTCGCAGAATCATTGCGATGTGCTGATCGGCTGCGCCAGCATCGAAGGCACTGATCCCCGACGTCTCGCGCTGCCGCTGTCCTTCCTGCATCACTATTCGCACACGCCCGAAGCGTGGCACGCACGCGCTTTGCCGCAGCGCTATGTCGAGATGAACCTGCTGTCGAAAGAAGCGATCGATCCGAAGGAAGCGCTGCGCGCCCTACCACCGCTGTTGAAAGGTTATTTGCGACTCGGCGCCTATATCGGAGCCGGGGCGGTGATCGACAAGGAGTTCGGCACCACCGACGTGTTGGTGGTGCTGCCATTCTCGGTCATTCAGAAACGCTACTTCGAGTACTTCGATCTGACGCGGCGGGCCGCGTAGCACCGTACCTCTTTTCCGTCATCGTCCGCGAAAGCGGGCGATTCAGCACGCACGGTGTCGCGACCGTCATTTGCTGCGGTTGCTGGGTCCCCGCTTTCGCGGGGACGACGGCTTTTACAGCCGCCTGAGCGACACCTGCTCGATCGCGTGCGTTTCGCTCTTTTTCAAAATCAGATCGGAGCGCTGGCGTGTCGGCACGATATTCTCGTGCAGGTTCACGAGATTGATCCGCTCCCAGATCGAGGCCGCGGTCTCCATCGCCTCCTCGTCGGACAGGCTCGAATATCGGTGGAAGTAGGATTTCGGATCGCGGAAGGCCGTGCCGCGCAATGTTAAAAAGCGATCGACGTACCACGACTTCAGCACGTCGTCGTCCGCGTCGATATAGACCGAGAAGTCGAAGAAATCGGAGACGAACGGAATTGCGCGGCCGTCCTTCGGCAGACTTCCCGTCTGTAGCACATTCAATCCTTCGACGATGAGAATGTCGGGCCGGTCCACCTCGACCCACTGGTTGGGCACGACGTCGTAGATCAAATGCGAATAGATCGGCGCGCGCGCCGGACGGCGGCCTGCCTTCACGTCGGTGAGGAAGCGCAACAGCGCCGGCAGATCGTAGCTTTCCGGAAAGCCCTTCTTCTCCATCAGGCCTTCCTGCGCGAGGATCGAATTTGGATAAAGGAAACCGTCGGTCGTGATGAGATCGACCTTCGGCACATTCGGCCAGCGCGCGAGCAGGGCCTGCAGCACACGCGCCGTGGTCGACTTGCCGACCGCCACCGAGCCGGCGACTCCGATCACGAACGGCATCTTCACGTCGCGCGTCGCTAGAAAGCGCTCCTGCGCGCGGAAAAGCTGCTGCGTCGCGTCGACATACATCGACAACAGGCGCGTCAGCGACAGGTAGATGTCCTCCACCTCCTGCAGATCGAGTCGGTCGTGCAGCGAGCGCAGCCGCGTCACCTCGTCCGAGGTGAGCGTCATCGGCGTATCTTCGCGCAGCGCCGCCCATTCCGCGCGCGAGAACGTACGGTAGGGGGAGAGGTTGTCCTGCGCGCGTTGTTCCATGCGACTGACCGGCGCCTTCAGGCTTGGCGCGACGCCTTCTCCTGGTGACCCGATTGGGCGGTGCGCCGGGCAAGTTCCGCCTCGACCTCGGACAGCGGCACCCCGCGCGCCTTGAGCAGCACCAGAAGGTGGTAGAGCAGGTCGGCCGATTCCGAGACCAGCCGGCCTTTGTCCTCCTGCACGGCGGCAATCGCTGTTTCGACCGCCTCCTCGCCCAGCTTTTTGGCGCAATGGGCGACGCCTTTATCGATCAACGCCCGGGTATAAGATTCGGACGCACTGGCCCGTGCGCGCTCGGCGACGCGGCGTTCCAGTTCGGCCAGGGTAAATTGGCTCATCCGAACGGTCCTTTTCGGGCGAGGATCTAGCAGGTCTGCCGGGGTTCGTCATTCCGGGTAAGCCCGGAGCGCGTCATTACGGATCGAGCCGCATCGGCAAGCCGGCGGCCGCCATGAAGTCCTTGGCTTCCCGCACCGAATGCTGGCCGAAATGGAAAATCGAGGCCGCAAGCACGGCTGTCGCATGCCCGTCCCGGATGCCCTCGACCATATGCTGCAGGGTTCCGACGCCGCCCGAGGCGATCACCGGCACCCGCACCGCGTCCGCGACGGCACGGGTGAGGGCTATGTCATAGCCGGACTTGGTACCGTCGCGATCCATGGAGGTGAGCAGGATCTCGCCCGCGCCGTGCGAGACCACCTCGCGCGCGTAGGCGATCGCGTCGATGCCGGTTGGCTTGCGGCCGCCATGCGTGAAGATCTCCCAGCGGCCGGGCGCGACCTGCTTCGCATCGATCGCCACCACGATGCACTGATCGCCGAATTTCTCCGCCGCCTCGTGCACGAATTCACGCCGCGCGACAGCCGCCGTATTGATCGAGACTTTGTCCGCCCCGCAGGTGAGCAATTTGCGGATGTCGTCCACCGTGCGCACGCCGCCGCCGACCGTCAGCGGCATGAAGCAGGCTTCCGCCGTGCGCGTGACCACGTCGAAGATCGTGTTGCGGTTCTCGTGGCTGGCCGTGATGTCAAGGAAGCAGAGTTCGTCCGCGCCTGCTGCGTCGTAGGCGATTGCCGCCTCCACCGGGTCGCCGGCATCGCGCAAATCGACGAAGTTGACGCCCTTGACGACTCGGCCGTCTTTCACGTCGAGGCAGGGGATGACGCGAACCTTGAACATCAGCGCCTTGCCTCGCGGATGAGCCTCAGCGCCTCGGCCGGATCGAGACGGCCGTCGTACAGCGCGCGGCCGGCGATGGCGCCTTCGAGTTTTTTGGCACGTGGCTCGAGCAGCGCCTCGATGTCGCCAAGCGAGGCGAGCCCGCCCGATGCGATCACTGGAATCGAAACTGCATCGGCCAGTGCGATCGTCGCGTTGAGGTTGAGGCCTTTCAACAGGCCGTCGCGCGAGATGTCCGTGTAGATGATGGCTGCGACGCCTGCATCTTCGAAGCGGCGCGCGATGTCGAGCGCAGTGAGTTCCGACGTCTCCGCCCAGCCTTCCACCGCGACCTTGCCGTCGCGCGCATCGAGCCCGACCGCGATGCGGCGCGGATGGCGCTTCGCCGCCTCGCGCACCAATCCAGGATTACGCACCGCCGCAGTGCCGATGATGACCCGGGTCACGCCTTTGGCGAGCCAAGCCTCGATCGTCGCCATGTCACGCACGCCGCCGCCGAGTTGCACCGGTATGGAGATCGTCTCCAGGATGCGCTCGACCGCGTGCGCATTGACCGGCTTGCCGGCGAAGGCGCCATCGAGATCGACGATGTGCAGGCATTCAAAGCCCTGCTGTTCGAATGCATGCGCCTGCGCCGCGGGATCGCGATGAAACACGGTCGCGCGAGCCATGTCGCCCTGCTCGAGGCGAACGGCGAGCCCTTCTTTCAAATCGATGGCGGGAAAGAGAATCACGGCGTCCACCGCAGAAAATTGGCGATCAGCGCGAGTCCAAGCCGCTGACTCTTTTCGGGGTGGAATTGCGTGCCGAAGATGTTGTCGCGGCCGACGACCGCCGTGAGCGGGCCGCCATAGTCGGCCTGCGCAACGAGATCGGCGCGATGCGCCGTTTTCAATTCATAAGAATGCACGAAATAGGCGTGCAGGCCGGACGGCCCGAGCGGTAGTCCGTCCAGCACGGCGTGCGGACGCAGCGCATTCAGCGTATTCCAACCCATGTGCGGGATTTTCAGATTCGTATCGTCGGGCGCGATCTTGTCGACCTCGCCTGCGATCCAGCCCAGCCCCGGCGTAACTTCGTATTCACGGCCGCGCTCCGCTATCAACTGCATGCCGACGCAGATGCCGAAGAACGGCCGGCCACGCTTCGTCACGGTCTCGTTCAGAGCGTCGATCATGCCCGGAATGGCATCGAGCCCGCGGCGGCAATCTGCAAAGGCACCGACGCCCGGGAGCACGACGCGCTCCGCGCGCGCCACCTCGTCCGGTCGGCTGGTAACGACGATCGGCTGCACATGTCCGCTCTCGCGCGCGGCGCGTTCAAACGCTTTCGCGGCGGAGTGCAAATTCCCCGAGCCGTAATCGACGACAGCGACGCTCATCGCGCACCGCCCGGTTCGGGGAAGAGGCCGATGACCGGGCGTCCGGCGTTCGGCGCCATACGGGGCGGCAGCATGCTCGCGGTCGGCAGTTCGGCGGTCGGCGCCTGCGCGCGCTCCGCCCACTGCGCGAAGAAGCGCCGCTCCGCAGCATCCTCGTCTTCGCCGACGACGAAGCCCAGAGTCGTCCAGCCGCGCCGGCGCAACGTCCAGCGGCGGATGCTCGCCGCTTCGAAGCCGATCAACAGAGAGATGCAAAACCCGATAGCGATGAGAGCGCCGGCGCCAATCCCGAGCCAAACAAAGCCGCCGATCACAATTGTGGCGAGCACGATGTAGATCAGCAGCGCAAGCCACTGCCGATAGACCAGCAGCCACAGCGACGGCGCGATAAAGGCCCAGAAATGGAAACCGTCGCGCAAAAACACGAAGCGCTCCGGCGCGCTGTCGCCCTGTCTCGCCGGCGGGGCATGTACGGTGTAGGTCGGCACGAAACAGCCTCAACTGCGCCGAATGCACCGGCGCCTAGCAGATATATGGGTCGCGTCTAGCCGCCGAGCGAGCCCTTGGTCGAGGGCACTTCGTTGGCGGCGCGCGGATCGATGCTCACCGCTTCGCGTAGCGCCCGCGCCAGGCCCTTGAAACAGGACTCGGCGATGTGATGGTCGTTGCTGCCGTAGAGCAAAGCCACGTGCAGCGTCACGCCCGCATTGATCGCGAAGGCGCGGAACCACTCCTCAACCAGCTCGGTATCGAAGGAGCCGACCTTGTCGCGCGAAAACTCCGCCTTGAAGACGAGATATGGCCGGCCGGAAATGTCGATCGCGACGCGGGTGAGCGCCTCGTCCATCGGCATGTGCACGTCCGCGTAACGGGTGATGCCTTTCATATCGCCGAGCGCCTGCTTCATCGCCTGGCCGAGCGCGATACCGACGTCCTCGGTCGTATGGTGCTGGTCGATGTGCAGGTCACCCTTCGCCTTGACGGTGATGTCGATCCGCGAATGCCGCGCGAGCAGGTCGAGCATATGATCGAGGAATCCGATCCCGGTCGCGACCTGCGAACGGCCCTGCCCGTCGAGGTTCAACTCAACCTCGACGTCGGTTTCCTTGGTCTTGCGGCTGACGGCGCCTTTCCGCATGGCAAAATCCTTTAAATGCGCCGCCTTTTAGCAGGGGTTTTGCGGGGCCGCCACTGCGCAGGATTGCGCCCCGAACGGGCTCGATTACAGGATAAACCGGCTCAAATCGGCGTTCTTCGCCAGGTCGCCGATATGCGACTGCACGAAGGCTGCGTCGATCCGGATCGTCTCGCCCGCCTTATCGGGGGCGGTGAACGAGATATCGTCGAGCACCCGCTCCATGACGGTCTGCAGCCGGCGGGCGCCGATGTTCTCCACGCTGGCATTCACCGAAACGGCGATATCGGCGATGGCGTCAATGGCGTCGTGGGTGAAATCGAGCGTCACACCCTCTGTCTCCATCAAGGCGACGTATTGCTTGATCAGCGACGCCTCCGGCTCAGTGAGGATGCGTCGGAAATCATCCCGCGTCAGCGCCCTCAACTCGACGCGGATCGGCAGACGGCCCTGCAGTTCGGGCAGCAGGTCCGACGGCTTCGACAGATGGAAAGCGCCCGAGGCGATGAACAGGATATGGTCCGTCTTCACCGGCCCATGCTTGGTCGCAACCGTCGTGCCCTCGATCAGCGGCAGCAGATCGCGCTGCACGCCTTCGCGCGACACGTCGGCGCCGGTGCGGCCCTCACGGCCGGCGATCTTGTCGATCTCGTCGAGAAAGACGATGCCGTTCTGCTCGACCGCGCGGATCGCTTCCTGCGTGAGCTGCTCCTGGTCCAAGAGCTTGTCGGATTCTTCGTTGACCAGAACGCCGTGCGAGTCGCGCACGGTGACGCGCCGCGTCTTCGTGCGTCCCCCGCCGAGCTTGCCGAAAATGTCGCCGATCGAGATTGCGCCCATCTGCGCCCCGGGCATGCCGGGAATCTCGAACATCGGCAGCCCAGCGCCGCCGGCCTGCACTTCGATCTCGATTTCCTTGTCGTCGAGCTCGCCGGTGCGCAACTTGCGCCGGAAGCTCTCGCGCGTGGCAGGACTCGAGCCGGGACCGACCAACGCATCCAGCACGCGTTCTTCCGCCGCGAGCTCGGCACGCGCCTGCACGTCCTTGCGCCTCTTCTCGCGCGTGAGCGCGATGCCGATCTCGACGAGATCGCGCACGATCTGCTCGACGTCGCGCCCGACATAGCCGACCTCAGTGAACTTGGTCGCCTCCACTTTGAGAAATGGCGCGCCGGCAAGCCGTGCCAGCCGTCGCGAAATCTCGGTCTTGCCGACGCCGGTCGGGCCGATCATCAGAATGTTCTTCGGCAGCACTTCCTCGCGCAATTTGTCGTCGAGCTGGAGTCTGCGCCAGCGATTGCGCAGTGCGATCGCGACGGCGCGTTTGGCGTCGCTTTGGCCGACGATGTAGCGGTCGAGTTCGGAAACGATTTCGCGGGGGGAGAAGTCGGTCACGCTTTCAAACTTTCAATCGTCACGTTTCTGTTCGTGTACACACAAATCTCGGCAGCAATGTCGAGCGAGCGGCGCACGATCTCTTCTGCGCTGCGCTCGGTATCGAGCAGAGCGCGCGCCGCGGCGAGCGCGTAATTACCGCCCGAGCCGATGCCCATCACGCTATTCTCGGGCTCAAGCACGTCGCCTGTGCCGGTCAGCACCAGCGAGACCTGGCCGTCTGCGACGATCATCATCGCCTCGAGTCGGCGCAGGAAGCGGTCGGTACGCCAGTCCTTCGCCAGCTCGACCGCCGCGCGGGTGAGCTGGCCGGGGTACTGCTCGAGCTTGGCCTCGAGCCGTTCGAACAAAGTGAAGGCGTCGGCGGTCGCGCCGGCGAAACCGCCGATCACGTCGCCTTTGCCGAGACGGCGCACCTTCTTGGCGTTCGCCTTGACGATTGTCTGGCCGATCGAAACCTGTCCGTCGCCGCCGATGACGACGGTACCGCCCTTGCGGACGGTCAGGATAGTGGTGCCGTGCCAGAGGTCGGAGGAGGATTGCATCGGCTTCATCTAGGCGCTACCGCGGCCGGGTGCAAATCGCTGGGTCCTTGGCCCTTTCGCGGTCGCGGGCCCGCAACCGACACCATCGCGCCGATCGCGCACGAGGCGGAGTGCGACTGGGCTGCGACCGGCATTTGCCCCGGCGGAGGTCGCGTCAAATGCTGCGGCGACAGCTCGCCGACCACGCAGTCGACAATTAAAATATCGGCTAAAACCGGCCCTCGCCCTCTTCGGGCACCAAGATCTCACGCTTGCCGGCGTGGTTGGCCTGGCCAACGATGCCTTCGTTCTCCATCCGCTCCATGAGCGTGGCCGCGCGGTTGTAACCGATCTGCAGCCGACGCTGGATGTAGGAAGTCGAAGCCTTTCGGTCTCGTTTCACGATCGCGACCGCTTGGCTATAAAGGTCGCCGCCTTCGGCCATCCCCATGCCGGTCGCGTCGAATACCGCGCCGTCCTCGCCCTCCTCCTCGTCGTCGCCCGCCGTGACCTCTTCCAGATAGTCCGGAATGCCCTGCGACTTAAGATGGCGCACGACCTTCTCGACCTCGTCGTCGGACACGAACGGTCCGTGCACGCGGCTTATGCGTCCGCCGCCGGCCATGTAGAGCATGTCGCCTTGGCCGAGCAGTTGCTCGGCGCCCTGCTCGCCCAGAATGGTGCGGCTGTCGATTTTGGATGTGACCTGGAAGGAGATGCGCGTCGGGAAGTTCGCCTTGATCGTGCCGGTGATGACGTCGACCGACGGACGCTGCGTCGCCAGGATGCAGTGGATACCGGCCGCGCGCGCCATCTGCGCGAGGCGCTGGATCGCACCCTCGATGTCCTTGCCCGCCACCATCATCAGGTCCGCCATTTCGTCCACGATGACCACAATGTAGGGCAGCGGCTCGAGATCGAGCTCCTCCTTCTCGTAGATTGCCTCGCCGGTCTCCTTGTCGTAACCGGTGTGCACGGTACGCGTAAGCTGCTCGCCCTTCGCTTTGGCCTCGGCGACACGCGCGTTGTAGCCGTCGATGTTGCGCACGCCGAGCTTGGACATCTTCTTGTAGCGGCCCTCCATCTCGCGCACGGCCCATTTGAGCGCGACGACCGCCTTCTTCGGATCGGTGACGACGGGCGTGAGCAGATGCGGGATGCCGTCGTAGACCGACAATTCTAGCATCTTGGGATCGACCATGATCAGCCGGCACTGGTCGGGACGCAATTTATACACCAGCGACAGGATCATCGTGTTGATGGCCACCGACTTGCCGGAGCCGGTGGTGCCCGCGATCAACAGATGCGGCATGCGCGCAAGATCGACGATCACCGGCTCGCCGCCAATCGTTTTGCCCAGGCAAAGCGGAAGCTTTGCGCCCGTGTCGGCGTAATCTTTTGCGGACAGCAGTTCGCGCAGGAAAACCTTTTCGCGCGTCGGATTGGGCAACTCGATGCCGATGGCGTTGCGGCCCGAGACGACCGCGACGCGCGCCGAGACGGCGCTCATCGAGCGCGCGATGTCGTCGGCGAGGTTGATCACGCGTGATGATTTGATGCCGGGCGCGGGCTCGAGTTCGTAGAGCGTGACAACGGGGCCGGGACGCTTGTTGACGATCTCGCCGCGCACGCCGAAGTCCTGCAGCACGCTTTCCAGGGCCGTGGCGTTCGCGTCTATGACGTCCTTCGGCATCGTCGGCTTATCGGACGCTTTCTGCGCGGCGAGCAGATTGACGGACGGAAGCGCGAAGCCGCCGGACGACTTGCGCGCAAGGGCTTTCGGCGCAGTCGCCTTGGCACGTCGCGGCGCGGGCGCCTCTTCCTCTTCTTCCTCCTCGTCCTCGAGCTCCTCGTCTTCGACGTCGTCTTCTGGCGCCGGCGCCGGAGCGGCTACGCGGCCGAGCCGATCGAAGCGCGGCTCCTGCCGCTCGCCCGAGCGCGTCTCGGAAGCGGCGGTTGCCGTGCGGCTGCGGAAGATCAGCATGAGCCGTGCCTTCCAACTCAAGAGCGCATGCACGATCATGCCGAGCCACGGATTGGCGCGGTCGGGCTCCTGCTCCTCTTCGTCGCCGGTCTCTTCCTCTTCGACCAAGGCGCGCGCCCGTGCTTTGGGCTTCACGCGTTCTTCGTTGGCGTCGCGCGGCAGCCAGGCCGCAACAAGCATCGTGACGAAGGTCGCAATTCCAAATGCGATCGCGGCAATCGCGGCGGAGAAGCCTTTCAGTGTGCCGCCTGCGATGATGGCCGGCACACGCAGCAGCGCATCGCCGAACACGCCGCCCATTCCGGTCGGCAGCGGCCACGAGCCGATCACCGGAAGCGTCGAAACAAATCCCGCCGCAAGCAGCGTGACCAGAATCCAGACAAGTCCGCGCCAGCTTTCGCCCAAGCGGCGGTGCGTGAACAGCCGCCAGCCGAGCAAGGCTTCCGGCGCGAGCAGCAACACGCTCGCAAGCCCGAGCAACTGCATGGCCAGATCGGAGAAGATCGCGCCAGGGTAGCCCAGAAGATTATGAATGTGCCGCTGCGTCGCGTGGCTGAGCGAGGGATCCTGCACCGACCACGTCGCCAGCGCGATTGCGCCGAACAATGCGAGCACCACGAGCGCAAGGCCCATCAGCTCACGCAGACGCCGCCGCAGAATGTCGCGGAAATGATCCGAGAGGAACGCGACGATATCGACGCTGCGATCCGCTGCCGGCATGAGCTAGTTTTTTCCCTTGCGCATGATCTGATCCGAAAACCGGTTCCCACTTTTCGGGACCATGCGCATCACCCCAGCAATCCCACGAGGCGATGCAGCGCTTCCGCCGTCGCCTCCTTGTCCTGCACCATCGCGACGCGGATGAAGTCCGCACCGGGATTGGAGCCGTCCACCTGTTCGCGCGCCAGATAGCGCCCCGGCACCACGCGCACGCCGGCTTCCGCCCAAAGCCTCCTGGTCACGACCTCGCTGCCGCCATGGGCCGATACGTCGAGCCAGAGAAAGAAGCCGCCGGCCGGCCGGACGTAGCCGTAGCGGCCGCCGAGAATCTGATCGGCGAGATCGAATTTTGCGGCGTAAAGCTTGCGATTTTCTTCAACATGCGCCTCGTCGGAATAGGCGGCGACGGCGACGTGCTGCGCCGGCACCGGCACCTGCGGGGCGGCCACGTTGCGCAGCTCAAGGAAGGGGCCGAGGAAATTGCGGTCGCCGGCGGCAAAACCGACGCGCAGGCCGGGTAGGTTCGAACGCTTCGACAGCGAATGGAAGACGATCACGTTGGCAAAGTCTGGCCCCGAGGCTTCCAGCATTCCGGCCGGCGGATCGTCGCTGTAGAGTTCGCCGTAGCATTCGTCGGCGAACACCAGGAAACCGTACGTCTGCGCGAGCTTCGCCAGCCGCGCTAGATAGGCGCACGAAGCGACCGCGCCCTGTGGATTGGAGGGCGAGGCGAGATAGAAGGCGACCGTGCGCTTGAGCAGCGCATCGTCGAGCGCATCGAGATCGGGCAGGAATCCGCTCTCGCGCGTCGCCGGCATGTAGACTGGCTCGCAGCCGGCGGCGAGCGCGCCTGCGGCATAGGCCGCGTAGAACGGGTTCGGGATCAGCACCGCCGGGGTGCCTGCTCGCGGACCGACCCACCGGCGAGCCGAAATCGCGCCGAGAAACAAGCCCTCGCGGGTGCCGTTGAGCACCAGCACTTCCGATTCCGGATCGACCGGGCGCGGTAGCTTGAAGCGGCGGCCGAGCCAGGCGCCGACCGCTTTCCGGAACGGCTCGATGCCCTTGTTCGGCGGGTAGCGGCCGAAATCGGCGATGTGCGCGGCGAGCACCGGCGCGACGAAAGCCGGCACGGGATGCTGCGGCTCGCCGACGGAGAGATTGATCACGGGCTTACCGGGGGGAATGCCGGCGATCAGATCGGTCAACCGGACGAATGGCGAACGAGATTCGACCGCGTCCTTCGCGGTTTTAGACGGCTGGCGCGTAGCGGGGATGCTCGACATGGACGTACTCGAAACGGGCGATCCGGCCCGCACCATTGGGGGAAATGACCTTAAGGACAGCGAGGTTAAGGCGCGATTAACCATCGCCCGCCTGGCTTGTCACGCGCGCGCTGCGGTCACAATCCAGGCGCGGAAGGCGGAGAAGCCGAGCTCGTCCACAGCGTGAACGGCGCGATCAGGCGCCGCGCAGCGATGTCGACGTCGATATACGGCCTGATCCCCATCGCGACGCCGAGCCCGTCGGCGGCCGCCTGCAGCGCCTGGCCGTAAAACTCGAAGCGCAGACCGCTCGACGCAGGCCACGTCACGCTCGCAGCTTCCAGCCAGCGCGGCCAGTCGTCCGGCGCGTGCGCGACCTGCAGCAGCGTTCCCTCGCGAAGAGTCGCGGGCTCGTGCAGCCCAGCTGCCAAAGCCGACGCGCAGACCGGGACGAGGTCCGCCGCGAACAGTGGCTCGACGATGCCATTGTCCGCGACCGAGCCGCGAAGGGCGCCGCCGCGGACGTGAGGCGCGGCATGAGCCAACGGATCGCGAATGTCGAACCGGCGCTGGCAGTCAGCACGTAAGGATTCGCCAGCACCGCGATCTAGTTGGTGAGGTTCGCTGAGCGCGTCGAAGAATCTGCGTCAACCCGCCCTGATAGGCACGGACGGCGGGCATCAGCGCCAGCCGGTTCGCCTGCCGCTGAAACAGCGCGACGCCGAGCCGGTCTTCCAGCAGCTTCACCATGCGGCTGACGGCGGCCGGGGTAACATTTAGCTCGGCCGCAGCCGAGGCAAAACTGCCAGCTATTTCCGGCTATTATGTTCTCCAGGGCAGCTGCATGCTGCTCGCGTCAGAGCCGTGGAGGGCGATGTAGTTAGTCCGCATGCCGAGGAGACACACGATGCACACACAAACCGACGGTTTGGATAGCCTCGTCTTCGATCTCGTGGAATGGGTCGGCAAGGAGCCGCGCACCTACCGGCAAGTGATGGACGCGTGGCGCACGTCATGCCCGCGGCTGACGGTGTGGGAGGACGCGCTCGAGCGTTGTCTGCTCGCACGCAAAGGCGAGAGCGTGGTTGTCACCAGCGCGGGCTGGGCGTTTTTACAAAAGCGCGCGCCTGGAAAAAGCTGAGCGCCGGGAGCGGCTGTCGCGCGGCAAGTTCAAATCCAAATTCAATTCCGAAAATGGGTGAGGCCCCAGTCTTGTGGACCGGGGCCTCGACGGAAGGGACAGTGCCGGGTTTTCCGCCCCTACCGTGACCTCGTAAGTCCCGGGCGCCGCGCTTTGCTCGCCCGGGACGACAGCTTCAGGCGCTACTGCACGACCTCGCCGTGCAGCGCGAGATCAAGGCCTTCGCGCTCGACCTCTTCGTTGACGCGCAGGCCGATGACCGCGTCGATGATCTTCAGGATGATCAGCGAGACGACCGCGTCGTAGACCAGCACGATCACGACGCCTTCGATCTGGTTGATGACCTGGCCCGCATTGCCTTCGATCAGGCCTGAGGTGCCACCGTACTGACTGATCGCGAACACGCCGGTGAGGATTGCGCCGGCCATGCCACCGACCGCGTGCACGCCGAAGCAGTCGAGCGCGTCGTCAACGCCGTGCAGGTGCTTCAGGCCGGTGACGCCCCAGTAGCAGAGCACGCCTGCGGCGACGCCGATGCACATCGAACCGACCGGGCCGACGAAGCCCGAGGCTGGCGTGATCGCGACGAGGCCGGCGACGGCGCCCGAGCAGATGCCGACGACGGTCGGCTTGCCGCGGTGCGCCCACTCAACGAGCATCCAGGTGAAGGCCGCGACAGCGGTGGCGATCTGAGTGACCGTCATCGCCATGCCGGCCTGCAGATTGGCGGTGACCGCCGAACCGGCGTTGAAGCCGAACCAGCCGACCCACAGCAGCGCGGCGCCGATGAAGGTGAGCACCATGTTGTGCGGTGGGCCCATCTCCTTACGCTTGCCGAGGCAGATTGCGCACATCAGGCCGGCGACGCCCGCGTTGATGTGAACGACGGTGCCGCCGGCGAAGTCGAGCACCTTGATCGCCGCGTCGGAGTTACCGGAGGCGAGGAAGCCGTCGGGTCCCCACACCCAATGCGCGATCGGCGCGTAGACGACGATCGCCCACAGGCCCATGAACCACAGCATCGCCGAGAACTTCATGCGCTCGGCAAATGCGCCCGCGACCAGCGCCGGTGTGATGATTGCAAACGTCATCTGGAAGCAGATGTAGACGGTTTCGGGAATCGTCGCCGCCAGCGGGTTCGGATTGCCGATGCCCGTGGCGATGTCGCTCAGGATGCCCTGCAGGAAGGCGCGGCTTAATCCGCCGACGTATGGCGAGCCAGCGGTGAACGCCATGCTGTAGGTGCAGATGGCGAACAAAATCGTCACCAGACACGTGACGGCGAAGCTCGTCATGATCGTGTCGCCGACGTTCTTCTTGCGCACCATGCCGCCGTAGAAGAGCCCGAGGCCGGGGATCGTCATCATCAGCACGAGCGCGACCGACGTGAGCATCCATGCCGTATCGCCCGAATTCGGCGTGCACTTCTCGAGCACGGCTTTCTTCGGATCGGGATCTGAGACGCAGGCCGGCGGCGTAGCAGCCGTGGCAGGCGCCGGTGCGGCAGCTGCAGGAGCTGCGGCGGCGGGCGCTGCACTAGGAGCGGGCGTCTGCGCATAGGACGCATTGAACGCGCCCATACTCAGGAAGAGCCCCAGCAGAAGCCCGAAAGCGAGCGCTAGAATGCCCGCACGGGGTAACCTCTTCGACGTCATGTCCATTACTCCTGTTGCTTTTGTTATGCGGGTCAAAGCGCTGACGCGTCCGTCTCGCCGGTGCGGATGCGCACGGCGTGATCGAGCCCGAAAATGAAAATCTTGCCGTCGCCGATCTGCCCGGTCTTCGCGGCCTTGGTGATGGCGGTGACGCACTGATCAACCATCTCGGTCGGAACGGCGACTTCGATTTTGACTTTCGGCAGGAAGCTCACGGCGTACTCGGCGCCGCGGTAGATTTCGGTGTGACCCTTTTGGCGCCCGTAGCCCTTCACTTCGGTGACAGTCAGTCCCTGCACGCCGAGTGAGGTCAGGGCGTCACGGACCTCGTCGAGCTTGAAGGGTTTTATGATGGCCATGACGATCTTCATGGATTCGATCCCCGCTTGAGCCCGTTTCGAAGTCGTTACGCAGTGCGGGCCGTTTCACTGGGCGACTGACCGCGAAGCATGCTTCGCAGGCAGAGCCGCCAGCAGGTAATCAAGGGTCGTGCCAAGTCACGGCGAGCGAGCTAGCGGCTTGGAATCGTGCGAGAAATCTAGGCAGGCGGGCGGGGGATCGGGGACCGACTACCAGTCGCGCTTATAAAAAGGGCAGGGCCGGGTGGCCCTGCCTCAAACTTGATCAAAGATTCAGCAGTCTTATTGCAGCGCCTCGCCGTGCTGGCTGACGTCGAGGCCCATGACCTCGTCTTCCTGTTTCACGCGCAGCGGGACGGCGGCCGAGATGACCTTCAAAATGACCCATGTGACCACGCCCGACCACACGGCCGTGACGATAATTCCAAGCAGCTGGGAGCCGACGACAGAGACATTCCCCTCGATCAGGCCCTGAATCCCGTTCGGCAGTTCGGGATTCGCCGATATCGCGCCCACCGCGAGCACTCCGGCGAGGAACGTGCCCGTAAGGCCGCCCACGCCGTGCACGCCGAAGACGTCGAGCGAGTCGTCATAGCCAAATTTGATCTTCAGCCATGTGCACGACCAGTAGCAAACGCCGCCGGCGATCACGCCGATCAGCACGCCTTCCATCGGCGTGACGAAGCCAGACGCGGGCGTGATGGTGCCAAGGCCCGCCACCGCGCCCGAGATCATGCCGAGCACGGAGGGCTTGCCGCGCGTCGCCCATTCGAGGCCCATCCACGTGCAAGCGCCCGCGCAGGCGGCGAGGTGGGTCGACACGATGGCCGACACGGCGCGCGGGGACGCCGACAAGGCCGAGCCGCCGTTGAAGCCGAACCAGCCGACCCACAGCAGGCCGGTGCCGATCACCGCCAGAGACAGATCGAACGGCGCAAGATTGTCATGCCCGTAGCCGCGGCGCTTGCCGATCACCAAGGCCGAGACGAGACCGGCGACGCCGGCATTCAAATGAACGACAAGACCGCCTGCGAAATCGATCGTGCCCGCGCGTGCGAGGAAGCCGCCGCCCCACACCCAGTGCGCGATCGGCACATACACCAGAAACAGCCACAGCACGCAGAACCAGACGAAGGCGGAGAACCGCAGCCGGTCGGCAACCGAACCCGCAACGAGCGCAACGGTGATGACCGCGAAGGTCATCTGATAGATCATGAACAGGCTTTCCGGAATGTTCGGCGCATTCGGCGACACCGAGGTGGGTGTCATGCCGATCAGGAACGCGCGCTGCAGCGTGCCGATCACTGAACCTTCGCCGACAAACGTGAGCGAATAGGCGAACAAGGCCCACAGAATTGAAACGACGAACGTCGCGGCGAGCGACTGCGCCATGGTGGCGAGGACGTTCTTCTTCCGCACCATGCCGGAGTAAAACAGCGCAAGCCCGGGGATGGTCATCATTAGCACGAGGCTGGTGGCCGCGATCATCCAGGCCGTGTCGGCCGGATCAATCTTGGGAGGAACGGCCGGGCCGGGCTGCAATGGCACGGCCGATTGCGCGCGCGCAGCCGTGATGCCGACGGTCAAAGCAAAAATAAGAAAAGTGACGCGGCGTAGCGTCCGTCCCATGAGAAGCCCCCCCGACAAGTTGGCTCGATATGTCCGAACGCCCCTCGCCGTCGATCTCGTCAATTACAACGCGTCGGCGTCGGTCTCTCCCGTGCGGATTCGAACGGCCTGTTCGACCGGCGTGACAAAAATTTTGCCGTCGCCGATCTGCCCGGTTTTGGCCGCCGAGCCGATCGCCTCGATGACGCGATCCGCCTGTTCGCCTGGCACGGCGATCTCGATCCGCACCTTGGGCAGGAAGTTCACAGCGTATTCCGCGCCGCGATAAATTTCAGTGTGCCCCTTCTGGCGCCCATAACCCTTGACTTCGGACACGGTCATGCCGTGAACGCCGATGGCGGTGAGCGCGTCGCGCACCTCATCGAGCTTGAACGGCTTGATGACCGCAATGACCATTTTCATTTGAAACCTCCCCGCACGCCCCCGGGGGCGGCGGCGCCAACCTAGCGGCAGACAAATCAAAAATTAAGCGGAAAACGGAAGCCTGCCTGGGCAACAGGCATTCCGAGTCGTCATTCCTTGGCCGCCGCGTCCCGCCTGAGCCGCACGAGGCCTTCTTGCGCCACCGAAGCGACCAAGGTGCCGTCCCGGGTGAAGATCAAGCCGCGCGAGAACCCGCGCGCGCCATGCAGATTGGGCGAATCCTGTGCGTACAGAAGCCAATCGTCTGCGCGGAACGGCCGGTGCAGCCACAGCGCGTGGTCGAGGCTCGCCGCCATGAAGTCCTTCTCGAACAAGGTGCGTCCGTGCGGTGCAAGGCAGGCATCGAGCAGCGTCATGTCGGAGGCATAGGCCAGGACGCACTGATGCAACGCCAGATCGTCCGGCAGCTTGGCGGTCGTGCGGATCCAGAGATGGAAACGACCATCGGGGTATTTCTTGCCCGAGTAGCGGTCGTATTCGACCGGCCGCAGCTCGATCGGGCGCTCCCGCTCGTAATAGCGGCGCACCGGGTCGGGCATGGTCAGCAACAGCTTCTCGCGCACGTCGTATTCGCTTGGCAAATCCTCCGGCATCAGCACGTCCGGCATCTTGGCCTGGTGTTCGAGACCGGACTCGTTGGCGTGGAAGGACACGAACATGGAGAAGATCGGATGCCCGTGCTGGCGTGCGGTCACCCGGCGGGTGGTGAAGCTCTTGCCGTCCCTGATCCTGTCGACGTCGTAGATGATCGGCACTTTCGGATCGCCCGGCAGAACGAAGTATGCGTGCATCGAGTGCGGCGCCCGATTCTCGACCGTACGCACGGCGGCAACCAGCCCCTGCCCGATAACCTGCCCGCCGAACACGCGCTGCCAGCCGACCTGGGGGGATCGCCCGCGGAACAAGTTCAGGTCCAGTTGTTCGAGGTCGAGAATGTCGAGCAGATCTTGGACGGCGGAGGCCATACGCGCGTTTCCGGTGGGCTCGCGGCCAATGGGGCTGGCGCGGCGAGCGGAGTCAAGGCGCGGCTAGCCTGCCTTATCCATGCTAGAACGCGCGGAAGCGGAGAACAGGATGGTTAAAAGGGTCGACATGCTGATCGGCGGCGGCGGATTTGCGGGGCTCGCCCTTGCGATTGCGCTGCGCGAGGCCCTGGGCGAAGGGTTTGCCGTCGCGGTCGCCGATCCGTCGCTGCGCAATGCCAAGTCGAAAGATCCACGCGCGACCGCGATCGCGGCGGCGGCGCGGCGGCTGTTCGAGACAATCGGCGCCTGGCAGGCGGTCGAAGCAGAGGCGCAGCCGATGCTCGACATGCTGATCACCGATTCCAAGGTCGACGACGCGGTGCGACCCTCGTTCCTGAGCTTCGAAGGCGAGGTCGAGCCGGGCGAAGCCTTTGCCCATATGATCGAGAACCGGCATCTCATTGATGCTTTGGTCGGCAAGGCGGAGGGGCTCGGCGTCGAGCTCCTACCGACCGCCGTGACGACATTTGAAAATGTGCCGAACGCCGTTCAGGTGACGCTCGCGAACGGCGAGACGGTCGGTGCAGCCCTGCTGGTGGGCGCGGACGGCGCGCGCTCCAACATCCGCGAGCGGGCCGGCATCGCGACTTACGGCTGGGATTACGGCCAGTCGGCGATCGTCACGACGGTCGGCCACGAGCGCCCGCACAACGGCCGCGCGGAAGAGCATTTCCTGCCCGGCGGACCGTTTGCAATTCTGCCGCTGACCGGAAATCGCGTATCCATCGTGTGGACGGAACGGACACGTGACGCGGAGCGCATCGTCACTCTGCCGGACGAAGATTTCCACGCCGAACTGGAAAAACGCTTCGGCCTGCATCTCGGCGAGATCGAGGTGATCGGCCCGCGTCACGCCTTTCCGCTCGGGCTTTACACCGCGCGCTCGTTCGTCGGCGAGCGGCTGGCGCTGATCGGCGATGCCGCGCACATCATTCATCCGATCGCCGGGCAAGGGCTCAACATGGGCCTGCGCGACGTCGCAGCGCTCGCCGAAGCAGTGGCGGACGCGGCGCGGCTCGGGATGGACATTGGCGGGCCGGACGTGCTGGAGCGCTACCAGCGCTGGCGGCGCTTCGATACGGCGATGATGAGCGTGGCGACCGACGGGCTCAACCGGCTTTTCTCAAATCACTCCGACGTACTGCGGCTGGTGCGCGACATCGGCCTCGGGATGGTCGATCGCATGCCGCCGCTCAAGCACATGTTCATCCGCGAGGCGGCGGGCTTCACCGGCGACGTGCCGAAGCTGCTGCGCGGGGAGATGCTTTAGCTTTCCTCCACCAGCACCAGCTCGTACAGTTTCGGCTGAGCATCCTGCACCAGCTTGCCGAATTCAGGCCAACGGTCGCGAAACTCGCGCGAATGATGCGCGGCCTCGAGCTGCTCGCGGCTCTTCCACTGCACATAGTTGACGATCTCGCCGCCGTCCGTGCTGCGGTGCAGGCTGATCGAGACGAAGCCAGGCTGCTTGGCCATGAAGCGGGCGCGCTCCTGCATCAAGCGGAGCGCTTCGTTTTGGTTCTACGGCGCAACCGAAACGCTGGTGATCTGGGTGACGATCCCGTCACCGGGTGCGATTTGCGGCATGACTATCCTCCGCGTTGGAACGGAGGATCAACGCGGTCCGTAAGTTGCGAGTTTCCCCTCCGCCCGCCGTCGTCACCGACGGGCTTTCATTGGCCAGTTTGTGATCCCACGCCAGTCGAGCGCGGCAGCTTCTTGCTTGATCCAACGTCGAAATTTTTCCGCGGCGGGAATTGGCTTGCGGCCTTTCGCCCACACCAGGCTGTAGGCGCGCCCGGCAGGCAACGCGAATTTCACCGGGATCATCAACCGACCCGTGCGCAGGCCGTCGTAAGCTAGGATGTCATGAGCGAGCAGGACGCCCGCGGCTTCCCCGGCGGCATCGAGCGCATGATCGGCACTGGTGAAGCGAAGACCACGGCTAAGATCGACATCGTCCACGCCTGCCGCCGCAAACCAGTCGCTCCATTCCGGGCTCGCACGGCGTGCTAACAGGGACTCATCGTGGATCAACGGCAGTCGGGCGAGCGCCTGTGCGCTCTTCACCGGTCCGTGTTTCTCGATCAGACGCGGACTGCAAACCGGAATGTACGTGACATCGGCCAGTGTCTCGATCTCGAGCGAGGGATCCGGCTCTGGATCAACCGGCATATTGCGGACCGCGAGATCGATACCGTCGGTCGCGAAATTCGCATTCGTCGCCGATGACGAAATGCGCACGTCGATATCGGGATAGGCGGCGCCGAAGCGGTAGAGTCGCGGCGCAAGCCATTTCGACGTCAGCCCCGGAGACGTACTGATCACGAGAACATGCGCGGGATGAGCCGTATCCAGACTTTCGACGGCTTCGCGGATGGTTGCAAAACCCGTCTGCAAGCCTGGGTACAATTGCTTGCCGGCAGTAGTGAGCGCGATCGAGCGTACACGCCGCTCGAACAGCTTTATGCCGACGAATTCTTCGAGGCCCCTTATCTGATGGCTGAGCGCACCCGGCGTCACGCTGAGCTCACGCGCCGCGTGGGTCAGGCTCAAATGCCGGGCCGCGGCCTCAAAGGCGCGCAGAGCCGACAAGGGAGGCAATGCCCTATGCATGAGATTATCTCATGTATCGGCTGAGACATTATCCTTTGTCAATCGCTTTTACAGAAACCATCTTCCGATCCGATAAATGAGGTGTGCTCAATCATACAGGCCTGCGACATAGGGGATTGACCATGTCCTATGCAACTCGTTCGACCGATTTTCGTCGCCATGTCGCGATTGGCGGCCAGGCGGCTGATTCCAAAGCCGCGGCGAGACCAAGCCTCCTGACCCGCCTGTTCAACGTTATGTTTGAAAACCGCGAGCGCGGGGCCGCTCGCGACGTCGAGGCGTATCTTGCGCGAACCGGCCATCGCTTCACCGACAGCATCGAGCGCGAGATCAATGAACGTCATTTCAACGGCGGCTGGGACCTGCGCCGCTAACCGGGCAGGCGCGCCGGTATAAAAAAATCGCCCGCTCAAGGCGGGCGATTTTATTTTTGAAATCCGAAAGCTGGATTACGTGTTCATCGACTCGAAGAACTCGCCGTTCGTCTTGGTATTGCGCAGCTTGTCGAGCAGGAAGTCGATCGCGTCCATCGTGCCCATCGGATTGAGGATGCGGCGGAGCACGTACATCTTCTTGAGCGTCGCCGGCTCGGTGAGCAGCTCTTCCTTGCGCGTGCCGGAGCGCGTGATGTCGATCGCCGGGAAGGTGCGCTTGTCGGCGACCTTGCGGTCGAGGATGAGTTCCGAGTTACCGGTGCCCTTGAACTCTTCGAAGATCACTTCGTCCATGCGGCTGCCGGTATCGATCAGCGCGGTGGCGATGATGGTCAGCGAGCCGCCTTCCTCGATATTGCGCGCGGCACCGAAAAAGCGCTTCGGCCGTTGCAAGGCATTGGCGTCGACACCGCCGGTGAGCACCTTGCCGGAGGACGGCACGACGGTGTTGTAGGCACGGCCCAGCCGCGTGATCGAATCGAGC
>Ga0207806_1000044_pt1 | contig 27021 bp, 22 predicted proteins | sample LuqExpMetageno72_FD_187829 | JGI IMG/M metagenome (GOLD analysis project Ga0207806, IMG submission 187829) | Tropical forest soil microbial communities from Luquillo Experimental Forest, Puerto Rico - Sample 72 (SPAdes) | ecosystem: Environmental > Terrestrial > Soil > Tropical forest ...
CACCAGCTCGCTCGACCTCACCTACCTGCCCGCCACCATCGCCCTCTCCTTCCTCGATGCGGGCGACGCCGGCGGCCTGGCCACGGTCGATGTCTCGGGCACGGCGCAGAGCCAGACGGTGCTCACCCTCACCGCCGATCAGGCCAGCGACCAGTTCATCACCGGCAATGCCTATGCCACCATCGTGCTGCCCTATGCGGCGGGCGCTGCCACCAACCTGTCGGCCAGCACCGATCTGGCCCATGTGTTCTCCACCGATTATGCCACCAACGCGGCCTGGGCCAGCGCGCTGCAGGCGGCCAATGCCGGCCTTGCCGGGCAGATCGCCGCCACGACCAATGGCGTGGTGCTGACCGGCGGCAACAGCGACGGCGCCTTCGAGACCTTCCAGTTCACCGCCCAGGCCACCGGCACCTACAGCTTCACCGCCAATTTCCAGAACAACTACCACGGCGCCTATTCCTATACCGACGCCTATGGCACCCACATCTACTACCCCGACAGCGACCGCTATTACCTGACCACCAACGTCAATGGCGGGGGCAACCAGGTCTATGGCTGGACCAGCGCCTCGGGCAGCACCACCTATACGGTAACGATGGTGGCCGGCGAGACGCTGTCGATCTATCTCTACACGCCAGGGGGCCGCACCGCCGGCGCCGATGGGGCGCTGACCACGCCCAGCACGCTGACCCTGTCGAACGGCGGCTTCTCGGCCGTGGGCGGCACCGCTGCCGCGCTCGACGTGACGGTGGGCCAGAACACCGACCTCACCGGCTCTGCCGATCCGCTCGCCTATGTGTCGGTCGATCAGTTCACCCTGGCCAACCAGGCCGTGCTGACGATGAGCGGGCTGGAAGCCAGCGGCCATCTCGTCACCGGCAGCGGATCGGTGGTCATCGCCGGCAACATCACCTCGGGCTGGGTCGATCTCACCCAGGTGGCCGTGCCGCTCAGCTTCACCAATTCGGTCAGCGACGAGCAGCAGCTGGGCATCAATGGCGACAACTGGCTGCGCCTCACCGCCGCCGAGGCCAATGGCCTGTTCACCAGCGGCGGCACGGTGAACATCGGCGGCGATATCGCCGATGGCGCCAGCGCGCTGATCGACCTCACCCACATCCAGTCCACCCTCTCCTTCGAGGATACCGCCACCACCTCGCGCAATGTGGGCGCCTATACCGCGCTGACCACGACGACGACGATCGCCCGCAACGAGCTGAACACGCTCTCCTATGCCACGGGCTGGAACTACGGCCAGATCTATGTGGGCAGCGGCGACGGGCTGGTGCTGCGCGCCGATCAGGCCAACTGGCATTCCGTCTCGGGGCCCGGCACCACCTATGTGGTGGGCAATCTGGACGACGGCGACCTCTCGCTGCTGGGCATCACCTCGCGGCTCTCCTTCTGGGACGGGATCGTTGCCAACCCCTATGGCGGCGATGCCAGCGAGGATCCGCAGAGCACCGGCAAGGGCTCGATCACCCTGTCCGAGCAATCGACGATGGAAGTGATCGGCAACCAGCTGGATGGCAATTACATCCTGGGCGATGGCTCGAACGTGGTGCGCGTCTATGGCGCGCTGGGCGATGCCAGCCATGCGATCGACCTGTCGCACATCACCACCAGCATCGACCTTGCCTATGCCTACGACCACAATGTCACGCTGGTGACAGGGCTGGACGGGCAGGGCAACATCACCACCAACAACGGCTCGATCACGGTGGGCTTCAACGCGCTGACCGGCGGGCAGAAAACGGTGATCGCCGGCTCCATCTCGGGCAGCTACAACACGCTGTCGGCCTATCTGCCGGAAAACTGGAACCCCGACCAGACGCTGACGATCTACTCGCGCGATGCCAACGACCTCTTGCTCGACACGCGCGACTACAGCAACGGCTCGCTGGTGCTGGACGAGAGCGGCAATGCGGTGGGCGCCAAGGTGCTGATCGCCCATGTGGAAGATCTGCTCAGCAACGGCCAGATCAACGGCGATTTCTCCGAGATCAACGCCTCGCTGGTCACGCTCAACTTCGGCAGCCGGCAGGGCAATGTGCTCAGCTATGCCGGCAGCTTCGGTTCGGCCACGGTGCTGATCGATGATGGCGTGAATGTGGTGATGGATGGCGCGGTGGCCAGCGGCGTCTATTTCGACACGCAATACAGCGGCTATCGCTGGAACGGCAGCGGCTTTGGCGTGGTGGGCATCAACACCCTCACCGCCAATGCCGACCTTACCAACACGGTGAACGATCCGGCCAGCTTCAACCTCACCCTGCCCAACATCTATGGCCATGTGGATATCGATCTCAGCTATGGCGCGGCAGGCTCTGCCTATCTGCCCAATGGCGCGACCGCGATCACCTGGAATGCCGCGCTGGGCCAGTTCACCAACGGCACCTATGCGATCACCCTGCCCAGCTTCGATGGCGAAAACGGGCTGATCGTCAACGCCAGCCAGCTGTCTGGCGGCACCGGCTTCACGCTGGCCGGCAGCGGCTTTGTGGGGGTGGAAGGCAATATCGCCGCCAACCTCGACCTGACCCAGCTCAGCACCAGCTTTGCCGTCTATTTCGGCTCGAACACCACCAACATCCGCAATCTGGCGCATGGCCAGTCCTATCCCACCGGATGGGACAACTGGTCCGCCTACAGCGGCACGGCGGTCAACTCGGGCGTCACCCTCACCCTGCGGCCCGACCAGATCTACAACAACATCGCCATCTCGGGCGCCGGCACGCTGGCGCTGGCGGCGGGCACCAGCGCCTATGCGGATGAATTCGGCAATGTCGATCTCATCTCCGTCACCGCCAACATCGATCTCACCGGCCTTGGCACACAGGCCAGCAGCGGCGGCATCAGCCAGGATGGCACCCGCGATGGCACGGTGATCAACTATCGCGAGGGCAACAGCTGGCTGAACTACACCGCCGGCTACACGCTGGGCAATGGCGGCTATGAACTGCTGCTGCCAACGCTGGGCGCCAGCCAGAGCCTGACCGTGCTGGCCGACCAGCTGGCCGGCGCCAATGGCTTCAACCTGGGCGGCGCCAGCGGCGCGCTGCTGGATATCCAGGGCTCGGTAAACAGCCATGTCTCGCTGCTGAATGTGACGACCGGCGTGACGGTGAGCTTCCGCGATGGCAGCGAGACGGGCCTTGGCGCCATCACCGTGAATGCCGCCGGCCAGCTCCTTGCCCGGGTGGACCAGCTCGACGGGCACAGCATCAATGGCGCCGGCACCGTCTATGCCGGCATCACCGGCACCGTGCCGCAGATCAGCACCGCCGATGCCAGCGCCCTGCAGGAAATGGCCAGCGGCCACACCGCCGATCTCACCGGCATCACCGCCAATCTCGATCTGACGGCACTGTCGGGCACCAACACGCTGGCGGGCCTGGTGATCAACGGCAGCGGTCAGTTCGCCGATGGCACCGATGCCACCAAGCTGGTCAACCTGCCCACCCTCATCGCCGGCCAGACGCTGACGGTGACGGCGCTGGAAATGAAGGGCCAGCTGGCACTGGTCGAGGCCGCGCAGAACGGCGGCGGCACGATCGACATCCAGGGCGATATTTCGGATGCCACCGGCACCGTTGATCTCACCCATGTCGAGGATGGCATCGCCGTTTCCTTTGCCGACAACGCCAATGCCAATGTGATGCTGAGCGGCACCAGCGCCCAGCTGATCATCAAGGCCGGGCAGGCCAGCGGCCTTACCATCACCGGCGATGGCAGCAGCGCGGCCGCCTATAACAACGCCGGCACCTCGGCCAGCCACTTTACCGGCGCCGCGGTGGTGCTGGCCGACAATGACACCGGCACCCTTTCCACCCTGGCAACGGCCAATTCGGCCACGGTCGATCTCACCGGCATTTCCGCCGATCTCGACCTGACCCAGCTGACCGGCCTTGGCGTGGATGCCAATGGCGCCCTGTCGGATGGCTATGGCAAGCTGGTGCTGGGCACATCGGGCGCCGCGGCCAAACCGCTGCGCGCCCAGCAGACGCTGAAGGTGAACACCGCCCAGCTTGCCTCGCTCAGCGCCGGGGGCACCGGGCGCGTGGTGCTGAACGGGCAGGCCGGCAGCATTGTCGATGTGCGCGGCAACCTGGCCTCGGGCGTGGCGATCGATCTCACCGGCATCCTGGGCTCCACCATCTCCTTCGTCGACACCCAGGATGTGAGCGCCAATGCCATCACCGTGGCCGGCACGCTGACCATGCTGGCCGAGCAGTTCGACGCGGCCGGCGGCATGAAGATCAGCGGCACCGGCGCCCTGTGGCTGGAGGCCACCCAGGCCACCACCACCGTCAACTGGACCGACAGCGCGCAAACGCCCGCCTACTACATCAGCAACACCAGCCTTGCCTCCACGCTGGATGTGCAGGACAGCACCACGCTGGTCGCCGCCGGCAGCGGGCTGATGCCCACCGCCATGCAGATCAAGGTGGAAGCCAGCCAGACGCTGACCTCGGGCTATGCCTATGTCTCGGGCCGCACCATCTACGATGCCGCCCACCAATACAGCTACAACGCCCAGACCGGCACCTACACCGAAACCGGCGGCACGCTGGTCGTCACCGGCAGTTCTGTCAGCGCGCTCGATCTCAGCCATGTCACCATCGGCACGCTGGATCTCACGCAATATGGCGGCACACTGTTCACCGGCCTGTGGACCGACCTTTCCGACCACGTGCTGCTGATGAACGACACCCAGGCCAGCGGCCATGCCTTCACCGCCAGCGGCGATGGCGGCGCACTGACGGTGATGGCCACCACCCCTGCCACCTACCACGATTTCAGCGGCATCGGCGCCAGCGTCAACAGCCTGCTGGTGGTGGGGGGCGCGGCCGACATGGCCGATGCCATCAGCGGCGCCAACCACACGCTGCTCAACGTCTTCAGCCATGTGGAGCTGAATTATGCGAGCGGGCTGCTCACCGTCTCGGCCGATCAGGTGAACGGCATGACCGCCAATCGCTTCACCGGCACCGGCGGGCTTTATGTGCGCGATGATGCCGCCACCTATCACAGCGGCGCCGAAACCCTGTATGGCAGCAACAATAACGACACCTTCGCCGGCGGCGGCTATGGCGACACGGTGGATCTGACCGGCACCGGCAACACCGGCGGCGGCACCGACACCGTGCTCTTCTCCACCCTGGCCGGCAGCAGCGGGCACACGGTGGACTTCTCGATCGCCGGCTTCACCACCGGCGCCGGCACCGGCCATGATGTGCTGAACTTCTCGGCCCTGTCTGCCCACACCGCGCATAGTGGCACAGGCGATGTCTCGGCGGTCAGCCTGGCAGCGGTGCCGGCCCTGCTGGGCCAGGAAGTGATCGTGGTGACAGACAGCTTCGGCGCCGATGCCTCGGGCGTGGCCTCGGTGTTCGGCGCGGGCAGCAACCTGCTGAACAAGGCGCTGGCCGCCGCCGGCAACACCGATGCGATCTTCGTGGTGGCCCTGGCAGACCCCAACAACAGCGGCAGCGGCGCGCCTTCGGTCAACTTCGGCGTGTGGCACTGGCAGGAGGCCAGCGGCGGCAACGGCTATGTCCATGCCGCCGAACTGACCGAGATTGGCGTGCTGCACAGCCTGAACCAGACGCAGATCGCGGCGATGACCAGCGCCAACGTCATCGGCTGATCCGGCCCGGGAGCGGGGCCGCCTTCCGGCGATGCCCCGCCCCCGGCCGACGGGGCATCGCCCCTGCCGCAAAATGCAATCATTCTCGATCTTTCGCTGCTTCCCCAGAGGAGGCCCGGCGGCACACAATCCACGCCACCGCATGCGATCCGCGCGCACCTGGGGCGCATTTTTCCGTTCATTTCTGATTCAAAACGATTTTTTGGCGAATGTGGGGGATGGGGCAAGTGGGAAACGGGCACAGGCCAACCCCGTTCGGGGCGCTGCGGCAGGGAGCGGCACGGGGAGGCACGCTGGCAGCCGCCGGATGGCTGGCGCTGACAGGCGGCATCGCCTCGGCATCGGCGTCAATGGGAGCGCAAACGGAGGGGCAGGCGCCAGCGCAGGCCCCCGCCGCCGGGCAGGCCCTCTTCGGCCCGCCCGCGCCCGCTGGCACGCCCGACGGCGGGGAAGACGGGCTCGATCCGGCCGCCAGCGGCCTGCCCACGGCAGAGGACATGCAACCTGCGGCCCCGCCCCAGCCCCAGCCCATGCCGCTGCCAGAAGCCGCGCCGCCCCTGCACACCGCCCCTGCCGCCGGCTTCAACCCCGAACTGGCCGGGCTGATCGAGGAAGCGGTGCACCGCCATCCTTCCATCGCCTCGCAGCGGGCGGCCCTGCGCGCCGCCGGGGTGGATGTGACCGCCGCCTGGCTCACCCGCCTGCCCACCATGTCGATCCAGTTCAACCAGTATGGCGCCATCGCGCTCAGCCGGCAGGTCACTGCCAATGTCGATCTGCCGCTGTGGTCGAACGGCAAGATCCCGGCCACGATCGACCGGGCGCGGGCCAGCCGGCAGGCGCAGTTCTATCGCCTGGCCGAAACCGTGCTCGATCTCGAGCTGGAAGTGAACCAGTATTACCACGAGAGCAAACGCCTGGCCGAGCATGAGCAGGTGCTGCTGCGCATTCTGGCGGTGATGGACGACATGGTCGCCTCCATGCGCCGCCGGGTGGCGCAGGAAGTGAGCCCGCTGGCCGATCTCCAGCTGGCCAGCTCGCGCCGGTTGCAGGTGGCGCAGCAGCTCGATCTGGTGCGGGCGCAAAAGGCCAGCGCCCAGGCCCATCTGGCAGAGCTGGTGCTGCGCGAGGAGGTGCCGCTGGCGCCGGGCTTTGTCGCCCCGCCCAGCTGGCCGCAATGGCAGCTGCCAGCGCTGACCGAGCGGATGATCACCGCCAGCCCGCAGCGCCGCCGGGTGCAGGCCGAAGCGCAAGTGGCCCGCGATGATGCGCGGATCACCGCCGCCTCGCGCCTGCCGGGCCTGTTCGCCTCCTATTCCTACGACGAGGTCTACAAGCATCGCGTGGGCCTTTCGGTGCGCATGCAGACAGCGGGCGGCTTCTCGGAGATCTTCTCCACCCGCGCGGCGCGCCTGCGCGAACGGGCCAGCGACCTGCAGGCCCCGGCCGTGGAGCAGGACATGAAAGCCACCGCCAGCAACGATCTGGTCGAATATGATTCCGCCCGCGCCCGCGATGCCGGCGCGCGCGAACTGGCCGACGACAGCCGCAAGATCACCGAAAGCTATGTGCGCCAGTTCGTCGGCGGGCGGCGCACATGGCTCGATGTGATGAATGCCGTGCGCGAGGCGATGAGCGCCGATCTCGACGCGATCGACGTGCGCTACACCGCTGCGGCTGCGGCCATGCGCATTCTGCTGCGCAGCGGCGATACCAAAACCATTGTGGAAGGACGACCGAAGTGACGCTGCCCCTGCTGGATCTGGTGGCGGCGCTGGCCCGCCGGCGCGGCGCGCGCCTTGCGCCCGACTGGCAGGCGGCCGTTGCCGTCGATCTTGCGCTGGACGATGGCGAGGCGCCCTGGCGGCTGAGCGAACTGGCCGGCTGGGAAGCCCCGGTGGTGCTGGCCGCGCGCCCCAAGCCGCAGGATTTTCCCCTGCTGGTCTATGTGGAGGCGCTGGGCTGGGCGCTGGCCGAACAATGGCAGGGGCCCGATCACATCCGCGCCATCACCGCCAGCGGCCTGGCCGAGGTGGAATGGGGGCCGGGGCTGCGGCTGGTGCAGCTCTCCTTCCCGGAAGCGGCGGGCACGGGGGAATATCCTTCGGCCTTCGCGGTGTTTCGCGCGGCCATCCTCGGCCGGCGGCGGATGATCGTCGATGCAACGGCGGCCACGGTTGTCATCAATGTGCTGGCGCTGATCACCTCGATCTATTCGATGCAGGTGTATGACCGGGTGATCCCGCGCGCCAGCTACGACACGCTGTGGGTGCTGACAGCGGGGATGGGCCTGGCCCTGCTGATCGATTTCCTCATCCGCAACACCCGCGCCTTCCTGATCGACGAGGAAGCCAGCGAGATCGACGCGGAAGTGTCGGAATATTTCTTCGCGCGGATGCAGGCGGTGCGGCTGGATGCGCGCCCCCCCGGCGTTGGCACCATGGCCGGCCAGCTGCGCGGGCTGGAACAGGTGCGCGCGGTCATGGCCTCTGCCTCGCTGTTCATTCTGGCCGATCTGCCCTTTGCCCTGCTGTTCATCCTGGTGATGTATGTGATTGGCGGCAATGTGGCGCTGGTGCCGCTGCTCACCTTCCCGCTGGCAATTGGCGCGGCGCTGCTGTTCTCGCGCATGATCCGCGAGGATACGCACAAGTCGCAGGTGTCGGGCAACCGCAAGAACGGCCTTTTGGTGGAAGCGCTGGGCGCGGCCGAGACGATCAAGGCCAATCTGGGCGGCTGGCACATGCTGGCCGGCTGGAACCGGCTGGTGGAAACCGTGCACCGGCACGACAATCGCGTGCGCCGCTGGTCCACCCTGTCGGGCAGCACGTTCAATGTGCTGCAGCAGGTGGCCTATGTCGGCATCATCGTTGTCGGCGTGTTCGAGATTGCCGACCGGCAGTTGACGATGGGCGGGCTGATCGCCTGCACGATCATCAGCGGGCGGATCAACGGGCCGCTGGTGGCAGCGCTGCCCAACCTCATCGTGCAGTGGAGCTATGCGCGCTCCTCGCTGCAGGCGCTGGACAATATCCTGCGCCTGCCGAGCGACCATCCGCATGACCGCCAGATGCTGCGCCTGGCCGAAGTGCGCACCGGGCTGCGGCTGGCCAATGTGCAATTCGCCTATCCGGGCGCGCGTTCGGGGCTGGAGATCCCCGGCCTGTTCATCAACCGGGGCGAGAAGGTGGGGGTGATCGGCTCGGTCGGCTCGGGCAAATCCACCCTGCTGAAGGTGATGGCGGGGCTTTATGCGCCGGCGCTGGGCCAGGTCACGCTCGACGGGGTGGAAGTGGCGCAGATCGCCGAGGATGACCTGCGCCGCCGGCTGGTGTGCCTGCCGCAATCCTTCGAGCTGCTGAGCGGATCGCTGCGCGACAATCTGGCGCTAGGCATCGCCAATCCGAATGACGAGCGGCTGCTGGCCGCTGCCCAGCGCATTGGCCTGGCCGAGCTGGTGCGCCAGCATCCGATGGGGCTGGACCTGCCGATTGCCGAAGGGGGGCTGGGCCTGTCTGGCGGGCAGCGGGCGCTGGTGGGGCTGACCCGCCTGCTGTTGACCGACCCGGCGATGCTGCTGCTCGACGAGCCGACCGCCAACCTTGATCCCGAAACCGAATTGCGCGCGATGCAGCAGCTGTTCGGCCATTTCGCCGACCGCACGGTGGTGATGGTGACGCACAAGCCCCAGCTGCTCACCTTTGTCGAGCGGGTGCTGGTGGTTGTCGATGGCCGCATCGCGCTGGATGGCAAGACCGCGGATGTGCTGAACCAGCTGCGCCCCAAGCCGGCGCCGGCCAGCGGCCGCGAAGTGCCCGATCATCGCCCCACCCAGGAAAAGGACTGACAGCGCCATGGCAAACGGCAGCAATTTGCGCCTGATCGGCAATGGCGGGCGGGGCCAGCGCCACCGGCGCGCGCCCGGCCCAATTCGGGATCGCGGTCAGCAGGAAGCCACCGACCGCGGCCATGACGAAGCCGAACAGCATCTCGTGGATGTGCCAGTCGAGCGGGCCGAAGTGCGTTGGCAGCGTCAGCGCGCCGAGATATTGCGGCAGCCACAGCAGGATCCCGAACGCACCCCAAAACCCTGCGGCGAGGAAGAACGGACGGAAACCGTAGGCAAAGAGCGCCGGACCGGCGTAATCGCGGCGGCGTTTGAGGGCGGCCGGTGCAGACATGGCAGAAATCCTCTTGCTGCCAACCTTTTAGGAGACTGCCGCTGTGCGCTCTTGATATATGTCAATTTATCACCGGTTCAGCGCGCCGACGCGCTCGAATGCCACAGCACGCGATAGCCGCGCGCGAGCACGGCGAGAACCGAAGGCGGGGTGAGCACGTCGACAGTGATGCCGCGTGGCCGCGGCAGGAATTCGATGTAGCCGGCCGGCGACCAGCGCAGTATACGCGTCCCGAGAAGCGCAAAAGCCTCGTCCCCGCGCACGATCATCGCTGCGTCCGGCAACTCCTCGACCGCGCAGGTGTGTAGCCGCTTTGCGCGGCCTTCGAGCCTCTCGGCATGCAGGCATCCGTCCATCTCACTCGCCGTCGCGCGCTTGCCGGCGCGGCCGGACAGAGTTGCAAATCGCTCGGCATCCTTGCGCCGGCACTCGAAGCACGGCCGATGACCTGCCGCGAACGCAGTGACCTCGTCGAGGAAAAACAATTCGGTGTAGGAGTCGCCCCACACCTTGCGATGCCGGTTATTGAAATCGAGCCTGCAGCAGATCCACTGCTTCGACGCCCACCGCCGTTTCGTTAGCCCGCGCTCATCATCGTGCATCTGCCCGCCGCGATTGCCCATCAGCGTCCCGCGCGCAGATGTCGCGATGAACTCGCCGAAGGGCGTGACGCGGTTCTGCAGGGGCATGGCTCATTGTAGCGCAGACATGGCGAGGCCGGCCACGTGCCGTGGCGACGCGCTCGGATCGAGCCATCCACGACAGGTGCGCCGGCCAAGTGCGCCGTTAGGGCGCGCGCAACGCAGTACAAGAACAATGAACTGAATATCGCAGCCGAGGCAAAAATAATTGATACATATCTAAATTTGGAAATCTGTTAAAAACTTTTCCGCGAAACAAAACGCCCGCCGGACGGCGGGCGTCTTTCAATTCTTGGTTTAGACGCTCAGCCCTGCGGCTGCGGCGCGACCTCGCCGGTCGGCGGTTCCGGACGCGGACGCGGCTTGCCCGCGGGCGGAACGGCCGAGGAGCGCGGACCGGCCGGCTCTATCACCGACTCGCGCACCGGCCGGCGGCCTTCGAGCAAGTCCTTGATCTCATCGCCGGTGAGCGTCTCGAACTCGATCAGACCCTTCGCCAGCACTTCCAAATCTGCGCGCTTGCTAGTCAGGATCTGCGTCGCTTCGGCATAGCCCGCTTCGACCAGCCGGCGCACTTCGGCGTCGATCGTCTGCGCGGTCGCTTCCGAGATATTCTGCTGACGCGCGACCTGATAGCCGAGGAAGACCTCGTCCTGGTTGTCGCCATAGGCAACGGTGCCGAGCTTCTCGGACAGGCCCCAGCGCGTCACCATCATGCGCGCGAGCTTGGTCGCCTGCTCGATGTCGGACGCGGCGCCGGAGGTCACCTTCTCCTTGCCGAACACCATCTCTTCCGCCACGCGCCCGCCCATCATGATGGCGAGCCGCGAGGTCATCTGCTCGAGCGACATCGACAGCTTGTCGCGCTCTGGCAGCTGCATGACCATGCCGAGCGCGCGGCCGCGCGGAATGATCGTCGCCTTGTGCACCGGATCGGTCGCCTTGACGTTGAGCGCGACGATCGCGTGGCCGCCTTCGTGATAGGCGGTGAGCAGCTTCTCCTCTTCCGTCATCACGAGCGACTTCCGCTCGGCGCCCATCATCACCTTGTCTTTCGCGTCCTCGAACTCGGCCTGCGTGACCATGCGCTTGTTGCGCCGCGCCGCCATCAGCGCCGCTTCGTTGACGAGATTCATAAGGTCCGCGCCGGAGAAGCCGGGCGTGCCGCGCGCGATGGTCTTCAAATTGACGTCGGGCGCCAGCGGCACCTTGCGCACGTGCACCTTAAGGATCGCCTCGCGGCCGACGACGTCCGGGTTAGGCACGATCACCTGACGGTCGAAGCGGCCGGGGCGCAGGAGCGCCGGATCGAGCACGTCGGGACGGTTGGTGGCGGCGATCAGGATGATGCCTTCGTTCGCCTCGAAGCCGTCCATCTCGACCAGCAACTGGTTGAGCGTCTGCTCGCGCTCGTCGTTGCCGCCGCCGAGGCCAGCACCGCGATGACGGCCAACCGCGTCGATTTCGTCGATGAAGATGATGCACGGCGCGTTTTTCTTCGCCTGTTCGAACATGTCGCGCACGCGCGACGCGCCAACGCCGACGAACATCTCGACGAAGTCGGAGCCAGAGATCGTGAAGAACGGCACGTTGGCTTCGCCGGCGACAGCGCGCGCGATCAAGGTCTTGCCGGTGCCGGGAGGACCGACGAGCAGCACGCCGCGCGGGATGCGTCCGCCGAGCCGCTGGAATTTGCCCGGATCGCGCAGGAATTCGACGATCTCCTGCAAATCCTGCTTGGCCTCGTCGACGCCGGCGACATCTTCAAATGTCACACGGCCGTGCGCTTCCGCCAGCAGCTTCGCGCGCGATTTGCCAAATCCCAAAGCCTTTCCGCCCGCGCCCTGCATCTGGCGCGAGAGGAATATCCACACGCCGATCAGCGCGACGAAAGGCAGCCACGACACGAGCAGCGAGACAAACCACGGCACGTTGTCCGACGGCGGACGCGCGGTGATGCTCACGCCCTTGGAATAGAGCTTTTGCACGAGGCCGGGATCGCTCGGCGCGTAGGTCTGGAAGCCGGTGCCGTTCGAGAAAGTGCCGTGAATCTCCGGACCCTGAATGACGACATCGCGCACGCGACCCTGATCGACCTCGGTCAAAAGCTGCGAGAACGAGATGTCCTGCGCGCTCGTGCGCTGCCCCGGATTCTGGAAAAGCGTGAACAACGCCAACAGCAACAGCACGATGATCACCCAGAGGGCGAAATTACGGAGGTTGGCGTTCATCAGGCGTCCTTACCCGCCGCGAGGAACGGGCGCGGCTCCCGAGCTTTATGGCCAAACTTTGTGGCGGCGTCACGGTCGTTCTGTCCAATGTAGGCAGCGCGCTGCTCCCTGCAAAGGGCGACCCGCACGCGTATTTTACCGCTTTTTCGGCTGCCGCCGCGGCGCGCTTTGGTCCGTGGTTAAGGTTCGGCTCCGGCGGGGCGGCGCCCGTTCAACGGTCAAAGACCGTCCATTAAGCGTCACCACGGCCCCTGCAAGGCTGCGGCGGACACGTGCGCGGGTCTGAAGCGCGTTCACCAGGGCCGAATGAAGCGCTTCAAGCTTCCGGAGTTCGACCGGCCCCTCGTCTCCGAACTCGCCGATGGCCCGGCCGAGCAGGCGCAGGGCGATTTCGTCCGGGATCAAGTTGAGGGCATCGGCAGCGTCAAACTCGATGCGGCGATCAATTGGCTTTCCAAACGTGTCGTATGCCGCATCCGCAGTTTCCCTGATCGCCTCTTCGGCCCGTGCCAATCGTCCCGCCAGCAGCGCCAAGCGCGGGGCGTCCAGCCCTTCTTCTTCCAGTTTCGGCATCAGCCCACGCAGCCTGGCTCGCGTGAAGCGCGGATCCCGATTTGAGGGGTCCTCGGCGAAGGCGATGTTTTCCGCGCGCAGCGTCGCGATCAGGCGGGACTTTGGAATGCCAAGGAGTGGCCGGACCAGCATGAGGCCAGCATCGGTAACCGGCCTGCTTCTTCGCATCCCGCTCAGCCCCGTCAGCCCGCTCCCGCGCGCCAGGCGGATCAGCACCGTCTCGGCCTGATCGTCGAGCGTATGGGCGGTCAGTGCGACGGAGGCGCCCGCCTTGCGCGCGGCCGCGGCGAGCAGGCGATAGCGCGCCGCGCGCGCCGCCTCCTGCAAGCCGGTCGCCGGCTTCTTGCCGGTCCAGCGCAAGGTCCGATGCGCGATGCCGAGCCTGCGCGCGAACCGCGCGACCGCTCGGGCTTCGTCCGCCGCCTCGGGTCGCAAGCCGTGATCGACCGTCGCCGCGACGAGCTTCGGCCCACGATTCAACTCGGCGCGCCAACGTACGGCGAGCCACATCAACGCGGTGGAGTCTGGCCCGCCGGAGACGGCCAGCAGCAGCGCGGGCGATGTCCTGAGATCATCGAAAAGCGCGGCCGCTTCCTCGGACGAAACGGGCAAATCGCGGTCGGCGGCCATGGCGCACGATCATGCCGCTGCCTGTTCCGTCAGGCAACGTGCTCTCAGCAGTGCTGCTTTTTCAGTTCCTGCGTGGCGCCGCGTTTCACGCTCCCCGACGCATTTGGGTATTTACGGCTGACTTGCGCCAGGGTCGCACATGCCGCTTCCTTCTGATGCAATTCGGCGAGCGACTGGCCGAGCCTCAACAGCGCATCCGGCGCCTTGCCGCTGTGCTCGTACTTGGTCGACACAGCGAGGAAGGATTCCGCCGCCTCGCGGTACTGCTGCTGCCGGAACAGCGCGTCGCCAAGCCAGAACTGCGCGTCGGGCGCAAGCCGCTCCTGCGGGTATTTGCGCAGGAAATCGCGGAAGGCCTGCACGGCAAGATCGTAATCTTTGTGCAGCACGTAGCCGTAAGCGAGATCGTACTCATCCTGCGGGCTCGCCGAGGGCGGCAGCGTCGCAAGCTGACCGGTGCCGGTAGCATTGCGCGGGGGCGCAGCCGGAACGCCGGGCTGCGTGGATGCAAGCGCGTTCGGCTGCGAAGGCTGTGCGGACGGATTGTTCGACAGCGTCGAGAGATCGAGCGGCGCGCCGGGCATCGTCGCGCGCGCCGTCGGCGGCTCGCCGCCGAGCGCACGCGGTGCGCCGGCCGCATTCGGCTGGCTGTTCGGATCGAACACATCGGAACGCCGGCCGGGTGTCGCCGGTGGCGCGACCGGGGTTGCCGAACCCATCGGCACCACGACGCCCGACGGCGGCATCGCCACCGCGCCGGGCGCGGTTGCCAGTCCTGCGCGCTGCTGCAGTTCGTGCACCTGCTGCTCGAGCACCTGATTACGGTGCTGCAGCTCTTCGATGCTGCCGGTGAGCTGACGCAGGGCGCTCTCCAGCCGATCAAGCCGTGTAGACATTTCGGTCCCTGCCGATCCGCTGTCCGGCTGGGCCTGTTCCTGATCGCCGCGATTGAACAGATTACCAATGAAATTTGGACCGCGATCCTGCGCGAAGGCGGGCGCGGCGGCGAGCGCGAGCGCGAGCACGGCCGCGCAGCGGAGAGGAGGAATGGAGCGCGTCATGGGACCTTGTGGGCCGCTTCGAAAGCGGCGGTTCGACCCGAATGCCGGAAAGCATAGAACAGGCTGCGTCGAAATTGTGACTAGCGGGGCATTGCCCACCCGTCATGCCCGGACTTGTGCCGGGCATCCCCGTCTTCTGCAAGCCCGTCGCTCAAAACGTGAATGGCCGGGACGAGCCCGGCCATGCCGTAGGATAGTTTCGCTGCGCGAGCGATTACGACGTCGCGTTGAGCACCGTCACCGCGCGGCGGTTCTGCGACCAGCAGGAGATGTCGTTGCACACCGCCACCGGCCGCTCCTTGCCGTAGGAGATCGTGTGCATGCGATTGGCCGCGATGCCGCGCGAGACGAGATAATCGCGCACCGCCTGCGCGCGGCGCGCGCCGAGCGCGATGTTGTATTCGCGCGTGCCGCGCTCGTCGGCGTGGCCTTCAACGGTGAACTGGCTGTACTGTGAGTAGTTCGTCAGCCACTGCGCCTGCTTGTCGAGCGTCGCGCGCGCTTGCGGCGTCAGATCCGACGAGTCGGTCTCGAAGAACACGCGGTCGCCGACGTTGACGACGAAGTCCTGCTGGCTGCCCGGCGTCGCCATCCCAGCGGCGTTCGCTTGCGCATTGTCGGCCGGATTGTTGGCGCAAGCCGCGACCCCGAGAGCGGCGGCGAGAACGGCCGCGATGCGGACGCTGCGGAGCACAGTTTTAAATTCCATCATCCCCTTCACTCCATTCTCGTGCGCGGGTCGCGAGAATCGTCCGCAACGCGAGCGGACGACGGCCACGGTTGCGCGTCATGAGACATGTAGCAGCAGCTTCGTTAAGCGAACGTTCCATCAACCTTGATGGAACCTTGCCGCTGACGATGAGCCGTTGCGACCCCCCGTGAACCTTTCGGTATGGTTAGGGAACGGTGAATTTGCGGCGAGGGTGAGGCAGTCAGCCAAACACCGTTCGTCCCCGCAAAAGCGGGAATCCAGCGCTGATATCCCACACGGAAAAGCCGCTCAAGTTCCCGCTTTCGCGGGATGAGCGGAGTATACGGCTACGACAGCAACGGCGACCAGGCCGGGTCTGAGGCGAAGCTCGGTGTCGGAACTTTCAGCTCGTTCCTGCCGGTGACGTCGATCGTATAAAGCGACGGGCCGTCGCCGATATCGCGGAAGAACATCAGCACGCGGCCGTTCGGCGCGAAGGTCGGGCCTTCGTTATGGAAGCCCGCCGTGAGCACACGCTCGCCCGAACCGTCGGGCTTCAGAATGCCGATTGAGAATTTGCCGCCCGCCTGTCCGGTGAACGCGATGTAGTCGCCGCGCGGCGACCAAACCGGCGTCGAGTGATGGCCTTCGCCGAACGAGATGCGCTGCGCCGCACCGCCGGATGCGGGCATTACATAAATCTGCTGCGTGCCGCCGCGGTCGCTCTCGAAGCAGATGTACTGCCCGTCCGGCGAATAGCACGGCGCGGTATCGATCGCCGGCGTATCGGTGAGCCTCGTCGTCTGCTTCGAGCGCAAATCCATGACGAACAGATTGGCGTTGCCGCCCTGCTGCAGGCTCATTATCACGCGCTGCCCATCGGGCGAGAAGCGCGGCGCAAACGTCATGCCGGGGAAATTGCCGACCGTCTCCTGCTGACGCGTCTCGATGTTCAAGAGGTACACGCGCGGATCGCCCTGGCCATAGGCCATGTAGGTGATCTCCTGCGTCGACGGATTGAAGCGCGGCGTCAGCACCAGATCGTCGCCGCGCGTCAGATAGCGCACATTGGCGCCGTCCTGATCCATCAATGCGAGCCGCTTGATGCGGCGCTGCTTTGGTCCGGTCTCATCGATGAAGACGACGCGGCTGTCGAAGTAGCCTTTCTCGCCGGTCAACCGCTCATAGATGGCATCGGAAATGATGTGCGCGATGCGCCGCCAGTTGTCCTGCGTCGTGAAGTACTGCTTGCCGTCGAGTTGCTGGCCCGCGAACACGTCCCACAGGCGGAATTCGGCGCGCAGCCGCCCGTCCGCCTGCCGCGTGATGCGGCCGGTCACCAGCGCCTGCGCATTGATCGTGCGCCAATCGTCGAAGCGCGGCACCGCGTCGGTGTTGGTGACCTTCTCGATATAGGCTTGCGGATTGATCGGTGCGAACAAGCCGCTGCGCTGCAGGTTGTTGCTGATCACCGACGTCACCCCGCGCGCGGTCTCCGTTTCCGCCGGCGCAGCAGCGACGAAATCCGGCAGCGCGATCGAGATCGGCTGCGCGTTGCCCGAGGTGATGTCGACGCGCACCGCCGCCTGCACAGGTCGCGGCAGCAGGCCCGATGCGGCAGCCAAACTGGTCCCGCCCGCGAGCGCCATCAGATGACGGCGCGACAGGATGGGCGTGCGGAAGAAGGCATTGTTCATTTTGGGGATTTGTACTTTCGTTAGCGGAACATGTCGCGCAAGTTGAACGCCAATTCCAGATCTTTCCACTGATCGTAGGTCTCTTTGTGCAGCATCGTGTAGGGCTGACACTGCAGCAGCGCGCGCCGCGCGCTTTCGGCGAAGATCGGCCCGAGCGAGGCTGACGCGGGCGCTTCTACGACATCGGGTCCGCGCTTCACCGTGCCGTCCGGATTGAATATCACGCGGAAGACCACCTCAATGTTCTGCGAGCCGTCAGCGCCGAGCGGCGGCTGCCAGCATTCGCTGACCTTGCGGCGAAAGGCCTCGATCTCGTTGGCCGACAATTTCGCCGCCGACCCGTTCGCGCGGCCGAGGGATGCCTGCGAGTTGAGAATGTCGCCTGCCGACGCGTAACGTTTGGGATCGCGCTGATCGAGTAGCGCGGCGATCTTGGCCGGATCGAACTCAGGCTGCTTCTTCGGCGGCACCGGTGGCTTCTTCGGAGGCATCGGCTTCGGCTCGACCTTGGCTTCCTTCTTCGTCTCTTCTTTTTTCAATTGGTCCGCAATCGCATCGGTCTTGTCCTCCGCGACCGGCACCGGCTTCTCGGCGGCCTTCGTTTCCTTCTTCTCGGCCGGCTTCTGCTCGGGTTGCAGCGGCGGAGGCGCGGCCTGCTTCGGCACGCTCGCCTGCACTTCCTGCTTCTCCGTCACCGCCGGCTTGATCTCGTCGGCCGTCTTCTCCGGCGCAATCTTCTCGACCAGCGGCTTCAGGTCGGGCTTCTTCTCCGCGTCCTTCGCCCCCTTGGTAAGCTGGGTGAACTGGCTGTCGCTGACGAGATCGATCGGCAACGCTTCCGCCGGCGTCGCATCCATGTTGCGGCCGGAAAACGACAAAGTCGCCCACAGCAGCACCGCTGCGTGGAGCCCTGCCGAAATCGCTGCCGCCTTGCGCATCACTTCGTCGCAGTGCCCTGCTCGAACTCGGTAACCAGCGCAACGCGATGGAAGCCCGCCCCCGACAGACGCCCCATCACGCGCATCATCGCGCCATACTCCACATTCTTGTCGCCACGCACATAGACGCGGGCATCGGTGCCGCCGCGCGCCTGCGCGACCGCCTCAAGCTTCGGTACCAGTTCGTCGACCTGGATTTCGGAATTCTGCAGGTAGACCTGGCCCTTCGCATTCACCGAAATGGTGAGCGGCTCCTTGTCCTGCTCGAGGCTTTTCGCCTGACTCTGCGGCAGGTCGATCGGGACGCCGACTGTGAGCAGCGGGGCCGACACCATGAAGATGATGAGCAGGACGAGCATCACGTCGACCATCGGCGTGACGTTGATCTCGGCCATGACGCCGCGCTTGTGCCCGCGGCGCCGCCGTCCCCCGCCGATGGCGGGCGTGCCGGCGTTCATGGCCATCGAAGACTCCTTTCGATGCGCATGATCTTGCCCGAAAACCGGTACCGGTTGGGGATCATGCGCCCCCCTGCTCGTCGATCTGGCGCGACAGGATCGCGGAGAACTCGTCGGCAAAGCCTTCGAGCCGCTGCGACTGCCTGTTCACCTCAGATGCGAATTTATTGTAGAAAATGGTCGCCGGTATGGCCGCGACAAGGCCAATCGCGGTGGCGAACAGCGCCTCCGCAATGCCGGGAGCGACGACCGCGAGCGAGGTGTTCTTCGAGGCGGCGATCGACTGGAAGCTCGTCATGATGCCCCAGACGGTGCCGAACAGGCCGACGAAGGGCCCGGCCGAGCCGACCGTCGCCAACACTAAGAGCCGCTGCTCTAGCCGCTCGACTTCGCGCGCGATGGTGACATCCATCACCTTCTCGATGCGGGTCTGCAGGCCCGCGAAGGAGCGTACGCCGCCTTCGAAGCTGCGCTTCCATTCACGCATCGCGGCGACGAACAGCGCGGCCATGCACTGGTTCGGCACATGCGCCAGGCTGCGGTAGAGATCTTCCAGCGATTCACCAGACCAGAACGCGCTCTCGAATTTGTCCATCGAGCGGCGCGTGCGCGAGTACAAAACCAATTTGTCGATCGCAATCGCCCATACCCAGATCGAACAGGCCAGCAGGCCGACGATCACGCCCTTCACGATCCAATGCGCGTGCCAGAACAGGGTCCAGAGGGAGAGGCTCGGAGCGGCGAGCGACAAGGCCGATTGGGCAACGTCGGCGGTCTGCAGGAGCACGCGTATTTCCTTTCCGCTTGTCTCGTCCGGGCCGGCCGGTGCCGCGATGTCCGGCTTGCACAACGCGCCGGCGCACCGGTTCGTGGTCGCCCACGCGCTCGTTAAGGACGAGTTCCGCGATTGGCTCGATGACCCCCGGAGGATCAACGAAATCCGCGCCAAACTTGGCCAAATGAGGGCGTGCGCGCGCCTCGTATACTCCCCGTAAATGGCCCCGATTGTGGTTAAGGATGGGTTACTTCAGGCCGCGTTCCACCCCTCCCCTGGGGAGGTGAAGAGCGTGCGCGGCAAGTCAGACCAAAAAAAAGGCCGCCCGGTGGACGGCCTTTTGCAAATCTCGACGCGGGAAATCAGCCCTGCTGCGGCGACCAGCCCGGATTCTCGGGCTCAGGACGGTTGCGGCGCTCGGCCATGAACTGATCGAACTCGGCCTTGTCCTTCGCCGCACGAAGGCGCTCGAGGAAATCGCGGAATTCGCGCTGTTCTTCCTCTAGTCGGCGCAAGGTCTCCGTGCGGTAATCGTCGAAGGCGCGATTGCCGCTCGAGCGATAGCCCCAAGCTGGCCCCGGGCCGCTCATTCTCTCGCGCATCCAGTCCATCTTGCGCTGCATGCGCTCCATCTTGTGCTGCCAGCGTTCGTGGCCGTACCCGCATCCCATGCGTCCGCTCCATATGGTGAAGGCGAGGATCGCCAGGCCGAGCGGCCAGAAGGCCCAGAAGCCGAAAACGATGAGTGCGACCCAGGCAGCCTTCCCGAATTCGTCGATTCTGGCGGTGATTGGCATTTTGCGCCTCGCGTGAATGTAAATAACATTTACATTAATAGGCCTGAACAAAGCCCATGTCAATAGGCTTCACATTGAGAGTGGTGGCGGGCTGCCAGAAAACAAGGGTCCTCCCCACCCACAGCGAAGCGTGGCACTCCGTTCCCCTCTCCGCGCTTTGCTCGGGGGAGGGAGAAGAAAGGCCCTCAGCTCCCGCCGGATATTCCAAGCCCGCGCAGATAGACCAGCACTTCGGCTTCCAGCAGTTCCTCCGGAGCCATCGGCACGGTGCGGCGTGCGGCATCGCCGCGGCCGAACAGCGAGGCGATGCCGTGCGTCATCGACCAGATATGCAGTGCGACCATCAGCGCCGGCGGGCGCTTCGTGGCGGGCACCAGCGCGACGAGTTTTTCCGACGCACCGCGCAGCACACTAAACGCGCGCTCGCTGGCGGCACGCAGATCCGGATCGCTGTCGGCCGCGACCCCCGCCTCGAACATCGCTGAATAAAACGCCGCTTCCGATTTTGCGAATTGCAAATACGCGCGGCCCAGCCGATCGAAGGCGGAGAGCACGTCGGGGCGGCCCTCGTCCCATGCGCGCGTCAGCGCATCGGCAAAGGCTTCGAAGCCGCGCCGCGCGACGTCGGCGAGTAACGCATCGCGGTCGCGATAATGCCGGTAGGGCGCCGCGGGGCTCACGCCGGCCCAGCGCGCGGCATCGGCGAAGGTAAACCCCGCCGGCCCTTTCTCCGCGATCAGTTCGAGCGCCGCGCGCACCAGGGCTTCCTTCAGATTGCCGTGGTGATAGCCGCCGCGCTCGCGTTTGCCCCAGCTCATGCCAAGCCTTTCGATGTAAAGAAGCTTTACATGAGTCCGGCGGCGCCGTCGATGGCACTCAGCGGCGTGTCACGCGCGCTTCCAGCGGAAGGCGGTCGAACAGATTCGGCCCGTCCGGCTGCGCGCCTTCGATGGTCAGGAGGCGCAGTTTGGTCACGACTCCGCCGCCGGCGGAAAAGCCGCCGCTCTTGCCGCCCGCCGACATCACGCGATGGCAAGGCACGATCAGCGGCACCGGATTGTGCCCGAGCGCCTGGCCGACGGCGCGAGCAAGCAGCCGGTCGCCGAGGCGCTTGGCGATCTCGCCGTAAGTCATCGTTCGGCCGGCTGGGATCGTGCGCGCGATCTCGTAGACGCTCCGGTTGAACTCCGGCACGCCGTCAAGATCGAGCGCGATGCCGCTGAGATCGCGCCGCTCGCCGCGCAGCAACGCGATCAGTGCCTCGATCGCGCGCTGCACGAAAGTCGGCGGCGGGCCCTCCTCCGCATCCGGGAAGCGCCGGTGAAGCCGCGCACGCGTCGCCAATTCGGTGGTTTCAGGAAGCTGCACGCCGGCGATGCCGCGCGCGCTCCATACGATTGCGCACGTCCCGATCGCGGTCTCGAACACAGCGAGGGTGCGAGCTGCCATGATTATGGCAGGTTATCACATACCGTCAGGCCGCGCCGCCCGTTTCCTGATCGGCCTTCATCGCTATCCGCAGCGGTTTTGGGATCGGCCGCGCCCGGCCGCCCGACACGAAGGCGACCTGCACGCGCGCTTCGACCAGCAGATCCTCGCCGCGCACCACGCGCTGATGCAGCATCACCGACGCGCCCCGCACGTCATCCGGCGTTGTCACAATCTCCAGCAGGTCGTCCATGTAGGCGGGCTTTTTGAAATCGATCGACATATGCCGCACGACGAAGGCGAAGCCCGGTGCCTCCGCCTGCGCCTGCTCGAACAGCGCGCGATGATCTGCGCCAATCAGCCGCAGGTAATTCGTCCGCCCGCGCTCCATGAAGCGCAGATAGCTCGCGTGATAGACGATGCCGGAGAAATCCGTGTCCTCGTAATAGACGCGCACCGGCTGACGATGCTTGCCGTCGCAGATTTCGCCGTCGAGGAAAGACGAATTACTCATCATTTTGCTCAAACAGCCCGAACTGCGCCGGATCGCGCGAGGGCTCGGCGAGGCCGAGGTGCCTGAACGCAGCGCCGGTCAAGAGCCGCCCACGCGGCGTGCGCTGGATGAAACCCTGCTGGATCAAAAACGGCTCGATGATGTCCTCGACGGCGTCGCGCGGCTCCGACAAAGCCGCGGCGATCGTCTCCACGCCGACCGGCCCGCCCCCATAGTTGAGCGCGATCGTTGTGAGATAACGCCGGTCCATCGCGTCGAGACCGGCGGCGTCGACCTCCAGTGCGGACAGCGCGCGGTCGGCGAGTCCGCGGTCGACTTTCTCCGCCTTCTCGACATGCGCGAAGTCGCGCACGCGGCGTAAGAGCCGACCGGCGATGCGCGGCGTGCCGCGGGCGCGCCGCGCGATTTCATTCGCGCCCTCCGAGCTCATCCCGAGCCCCAGAACGCGAGCGCCGCGCGAGACGATCTGTTCGAGTTCCGCGATCGTATAAAAATTCAGCCGCACAGGAATGCCGAAGCGGTCGCGCAGCGGGTTTGTCAAAAGTCCCGCGCGCGTCGTGGCGCCGACTAGCGTGAACGGCGCAAGATCGATCTTCACCGACCGCGCGGCCGGCCCTTCGCCGATGATCAGGTCGAGCTGGAAGTCTTCCATCGCGGGATAAAGGATCTCCTCGACCGCCGGATTGAGCCGGTGGATCTCGTCGATGAACAACACGTCGCGCGGCTCGAGATTGGTCAAAAGCGCGGCGAGATCGCCGGCCTTGGCGATCACTGGTCCCGAAGTGGCGCGGAAATTGACGCCCAGTTCGCGCGCGACGATCTGCGCCAAAGTCGTCTTGCCCAGGCCAGGCGGACCGACGAACAACACGTGATCGAGCGCTTCCTTCCGCGCGCGCGCCGCCTCGATGAACACGCTCAGGTTCGCGCGCGCCTTCTCCTGCCCGATAAAGTCGGCGAGCTTTTGTGGGCGCAAGGACGCGTCGACGTCATCGTCGCGACGTTCCGATGAAACCAAGCGCGGCGCGCTACTCATGCCATCCTCACGAAGCGGCGGGTCAGTAGCCAGCAACCGCACGCGGCGACCACGGCGGCCGCCACGATCGGGGCTATGAGGCGCACGACTTTGCTCATCGCGCCAGCTCCTTCAACCCGTGGCGAATGAGCGTCGCCGTATCGGCACCCTCACCGGCCGCGCGAGACGCGGCGGCGATCGCGGCCGCGGCCTGCGGCTGGCCATAGCCCAGATTGACCAGCGCGGAGACCGCATCCGCCACTGGCCTTGGCGCGCGCTTCTCGTCGAGCGAACCGGCGAGATGCACAACATGCGGATCGATATCCGCCAAAGCCGGCGCCTTGTCTTTCAATTCCGTCACGATGCGCTCGGCGACCTTGGCCCCGACGCCCGGCGTACGCGCGACCGTCGCCTTGTCACGCATGGCAATCGCGGTACCGAGCTCGGTCGGTCGCAACGTGCCGAGCACCGACAGTGCGACCTTCGCGCCGACGCCCTGCACCGTCTGCAACAACCGGAACCATTCGCGCTCGGTGTCGCTCATGAAGCCGAACAATTTGATCTGGTCTTCGCGCACGTGCGTCTCGATTGACAATGTCGCCGCGTCGCCCGCGGCAGGCAGCGCCTGCAGCGTGCGCGCCGAGCAGTGCACCTGATAGCCGACGCCGCCGACGTCGAGGATGACGTAGTCCTCACCGTAGGAGTCGATGACGCCCTTGAGCTTGCCGATCATGTCGCCATCCGCCCGATGCCGCGCCGCGCGAGGCTTCCGATCCAGAGCCCCGACAATCCGATCACTGCGCCGATCCCGATCAGCACGATCTTGGTTCGTTCCGGGCTGATTTTCGGCGTCGTGTCCATCGCGCCACTCAACCCGCAGCCATCCTCACCGCCACGCTCGCACGGTGATTCGCGTGGCAAACGGCAATCGCGAGCGCGTCGGCGGCGTCGTCCGACTCCGGCGAAATCTTCGGCAGCAGCACGCCGATCATCATCCTGATCTGCGCCTTGTCGCCGTGGCCCGCGCCAATCACAGTTTTCTTCACCAAGTTCGGAGCGTATTCCGCGACGGTGAGGCCCGCGCGCGCCGGCACCAGCACGGCGACGCCGCGCGCCTGCCCGAGCTTCAGCGTCGCCGCCGCGTTCGTGTTGACGAAGGTCTGCTCCACCGCCGCTTCCTGCGGCGCGTAGCGCTCGATCACCGCGATCAGCCCGTCGTGGATAGCGAGCAGCCGCTTGCTCAAGGCCGCGCGCTCATTCGTCGCGAGCGAGCCGCAGGCAATGGGGACCAGCCGGTTGCCGTCACTCTCGATCAGCCCCCAGCCGGTGCGGCGGAGGCCGGGATCGATGCCGAGGATGCGAATCGGGGCGGCGCGCATGCTTGAGGTGTAGCCTTCGCATAAGGCCAAGCCTAGGCGCGACGGCTAGCGGCCGAACAGGCGGGCCGGTGTCTCCACCAGAATCCGCCGCCGATCGGCAGCGTCCGGCGTCCAGGCGTGGAACAGGTCGAGCAGATTCCCGTCGTCCGGCATGACCTCGGCCGCAATCGACGGATGCGGCCAGTCGGTGCCCCACATCAGCCGCTCCGGGTTGGCGCGGATAAGCGACTCATGGAACGACCGCGCATCGGGGTAATCCGGGTACTGCGTCGAGATGCGGTACGGGGCGGAGACTTTGACGTGCACGTGGCCTTCGCCGACGAGCCGCAGCAGCGCCTGGAAGTTCTTGTCCGCAACGCCGCGCCGCGCGTCGATCATGCCGTAATGGTCGACAATCACCGGCATGTCGCGCGCGATGGCACGCAGTGCGTCCGCGTTCTGCGCCAGAACGCGGTATTCGCAGAAGAACTGCGCGGCCCAGCCGAGATCGGCCATCGTGCGGCGAAACCCGTCGAACACGTCGAACCCGACGCCGCGCACATAGCCGGGCTTCTGCTGCAGAAGATGGAAGCGTAGCCCGCGCATGCCTATCGCGTCCCACGCGTGCAAGGTTTCGGGCGCGATGCGGGCATCGGTGATCGCGATGCCGCGCAGGCGATCAGGGAAGCGCGCGAGCGCATCGAGCAGCACGCGATTGTCGTAGCCGTGCGCGTTGCCCTGCACGATCAGCCCGTGCGGACAGCCGAGCCGGTCGAGCAGGGCTAGAAAGTTTTCGACCGGCGCATCCGGCGGCGTGTAGCCGCGTCCTTCCGAATAGGGGAATTTATCGGACGGCCCAAAGATGTGCGCGTGTGTGTCCCACGCGCCCGTCGGCGGCTTCTCGTTCGGCGCTTTCGGATTGGCGACGGGTCCCGCGATGCGCGGAGGTTCGATGGCACTCATGAGCTACCCGAGGTGAATATTCGCCTCTTTCACAATCTTGGCCCACTTCTCCATCTGCTCGTTCACGAATAATGCAAATTCCTCCGGCGTATTCGGCCGCGAGTCGATGTTCAATTGCGCAAAGCGCGCCTGCACCTCGGGTGTCTTCAGCGCGACGTTCAGCGTACCATTGAGCTTCTGCGCGATCGCCGCCGGTGTGCCGTGCGGCACGAACACGCCATTCCATTCGTAGGCTTCGAAGCCGGGCAATGTATGGGACGCGGCCGGAATGTCGGGCAGGCTGCCGAGCCGTCCCTTGCCGGTATGCGCGATGGCCTTTACCTTCTCGCCCTTGATCTGCCCGACCACCGACGAGCCGTTGGCGAAGAAGAATTTGACCTGCCCTGCCATCACGTCGTTGAGCGCCAGCCCGCCGCCGCGGTAGGGCACGTGATTGACCTTGATGTTCGCCGCGCGTTTGAACAGCTCGAGGCAGAGATGCTGCAGCGTGCCGTTGCCGGACGACGCCATGTCGATACCGTCCGGCTGCGCCCTGGCATAGGCGATCACGTCGGCGAACGTTTTCACCGGCACCGACGGCGTGACCACCAGAATGTTCGGCACCAGCGAGGCGAGGAAGACCGGCTCGAAGTCCTTGCGGTAATCGAACGACAGATTTGAATAAAGCGAGCCGTTGACCGAGAAGCCGGTCGCATCGTGCAGAATGGTGTAGCCGTCCGGCTCCGCCTTTGCGACAACCGCCTCGCCGATCGTGCCGCCGGCGCCGCCGCGATTCTCGATGACGAATTGCTGGCCGAGCTGCTCGGAGGTCTTGGCGAACAGGATGCGCGCGGTGGTGTCGGCGCCGCCAGCAGGCGGATAAGGCACGATCACGCGCGGTGCCCGTGCGGGCCAATTCGCCTGTGCGCGCACCTGTCTCGCGAGCGGCAGCGCTGCCATGCCGGCCAGCAAGGTGCGGCGCGTTAGATGGGTCATCGCGATCCTCCCCGAATTTTGTCGAGGACGTTAGCACGTATAACGCGACGACAGCGGCGCCCGGCTCCCTTTTCCCCGCTGCGGACTCGCCCCATATTCCCCGGGTGACGAAGCCCCCGAAAAAACCGAAGAAGGATCCCGCGCGCCCCACGCGCGCGAAGGCCGCGCGGCCGGAGAGTCCGGAGACGCCGGAGACCTTAGCAAATTTGCTCAATCCGGGCATTGGGCGCGGCACTGCGGGACTGGGCTCGGGTACCGGCCTGCAGCCGCCGCCGGACAATTCGTGGGACCGCCGCTCGGGCGGCGAGGCGGCCGCGCATCGCGCCCGCGCCTCGACCCGCGACAAGAGCGAGGATGTGGCGAAACGCGACGCCGAAGGTTTTGAGGAAGCGCCGCAGGCGAATTACGGCACCTCCGCCACCATCCCGACGCTCGATCCGGAGCT
>Ga0207806_1000048_pt1 | contig 26529 bp, 25 predicted proteins | sample LuqExpMetageno72_FD_187829 | JGI IMG/M metagenome (GOLD analysis project Ga0207806, IMG submission 187829) | Tropical forest soil microbial communities from Luquillo Experimental Forest, Puerto Rico - Sample 72 (SPAdes) | ecosystem: Environmental > Terrestrial > Soil > Tropical forest ...
TGGCCCGCTGCACCGCCGGCAAGGGCCCCCGCCGCTGCCACAGCCAGCCCAGCGCGATCACGCAGGCAAAAGCGCCCAGCGCATGGGTGGCATCGCCCACCCCCGCCCAGACCGCATGCCCGCCCATCATGCTAGCGCGCCCCTTCCGGCCACAGGATCACCCGCAGCGTTTGCAGGATGATCAGCACGTCGAGAAAGGGTGTGTAATTTTTTACATAATAGAGATCATACTCAAGCTTGTTGTGCGAATCCTCGATCGAGGCGCCATAGGGATAATTCACTTGCGCCCAGCCGGTGATGCCCGGCTTCACCATGTGCCGCTCGGCGTAATAGCGCAGCTGCTCTTCCAGATCGGCCACGAATTCCGGGCGTTCCGGCCGGGGGCCAACGAAGCTCATATCGCCCTTCAGCACGCTCCAGGCCTGGGGCAGTTCATCGATGCGCACCTTGCGGATGAACCGGCCAACGCGGGTGACGCGCGGATCGTTCTGGCTGGCCCATTGGGCGCCGCCCGCTTCTGCATCCAGCCGCATGGAGCGCAGCTTGATGACATCGAAAGGCTGGCCATAAAGGCCCACACGCGTCTGCCGGAAGAAGGCCGGGCCGCGGCTGTCCAGCTTCACGATCACGGCGAACAAGGCGATCACCGGCGCCGTCAACCCCAGCAGGGTGAGGCTGACGAGAACATCGAACAGGCGCTTGGTCGTGCTGGAAAAGGCGCGCCCGGCCGAAAAACCGTCGGAGAAGATCAGCCAGCTGGGGTTCACGCTGTCGAGATCGACGCGGCCCGTCTCGCGCTCGATGAAGCTGGCAAAATCATTGACATGCACGCCCGCCGTCTTGATCCGCAGCAGGTCTTTCAGGGGCAGCGCGCCGCGCCGTTCCTCCAGCGCCAGCACCACTTCGGAAACGCCCAGATTTTCCACATGGCGCTTCAGATTGTGGATCGCCGCACGGGCAATGGCCTCTTCCACCACCGGCGGCTTGTCGCTCATGCCCACATAGCCCACGATGGCAAAGCCGGCTTCGGGCGCCTCGCCCAGCTGGCGCAGGCGCTGGGCCCGCTCGCCCGCGCCCAGCACCAGCACCCGCCGGCGGAAGGCATGGGCGCCGATCACCTCGCCCAGCAGCATGCGGTTGAGCACCAGAAAGCCGATCGCCAGCCCCATCGCATAGAGCAGGGTGGAGCGCCAGAAATCATGCCCGCCCAAGATCTGGCACAGGGCCGAAAGGGCGATGATGCCCAGCGACACCGCCACCATCACCCGCGCCGAGGAAAACCGCAGCGAGCGCAGCGCCTGCGCGCCATAAACGCCCACCGCGATCATCGCTGTGAGGATCATCGCGGCAAACACCGCCAGCGAGCGCAGGCGGCTGTCGATCGTGCCGGCATAAACGCCCAGCTGATCGGAGCGCAGCCGCCAGGCCATCTCGCCGGCCAGCACCAGCAGCACCAGATCGACAAGGCCCAGCAGCAGCACGGCATGGGGGATATAATGTTTGAAGAGGCGCAGCATTGGTGGGGCAAACCTGTTCCAGCCGGGGCCATGCCCCACCCCTGCTTAGGGCAAAGCCGTAAACTGTCGGTAAAACTGACAGGCGACAATCGGCGGCCCGCATAAAAATCGTGGCTTGCCAGCCAGATGGGCCGCAGCCCTGTTAACCAGGGCGACAGAAGGCCGGTTCAGGGGGCAGGTTCAGGGGCGCAGGGCAAACGGCATCGGTCCTTCCACCCGCTCGTCGAAAGTGAGGCTGGCGCCGCGGGGCGGCTGGGCGCGCTGGGCGCAGCCGGCCTCCGCGCAATGGATGCAGCCCGGGCCCACCACGATCGCCCCCTGCCCCGCCGACAGCAGGGCGCCGCCCGCCGCCAGCCGCCCGGCCAGCCGCGCCTCCACCCCCAGCACCACGACGAAATGCGCCGCCTGCCGCGCCGCGCCCGGTTCTGCCGGCAGATCGGGCTTGGCCACCGGCCGCGCCAGCGTCAACCACTGGCCCAGCCGGCCGGCACCATCACGCGCGCGCACCAGCTGGGCCTGGGGGCTGCCGGTGGCAAAAGCGGTGTGCACCGCCCATTTGGGGCAGCTGGCCTCACCCTCCAGCAGCAGCGCGCCGCTGCCAGCGGCATAGCGCTTGGAATATTGCCCCGCCCTATCCAGCCGCGCCATGAAGAAGGGCAGGCCGCGCGCACCCGGCCGCTGCAGGGTGGTCAACCGGTGGGCCAGCTGCTCGAAGCTGACCGAGAAGCGCCGCTGCAGCACCGCCAGATCATAGCCCGTCTCCTCGCAGGCGGCGAGGAACCGGCCATAGGGCATCAGCAGGGCAGCGGCGAAATAGGCCGCGAGATGGCGGCGGAACAGGCGCCAGGCCGCCCGATCGGCAAAATGGGCGCCATTGGCGATGGCCGCGATCGCCTCGCGCTGCTCCAGCAGAGCAATCTGGCGCGCCATGCGGAAATGGCGGGCCGGCAGATCCAGCATTTCCGACAGTTGCAGTACGCGCGCCGCCATATCCACCCGGCGCAGCGCATCGGGCATGGCCGCCACCGGCACCACTTCCACCGCAAAGCCATGCCGCCCGGCCAGATGGCCGGCCAGCGCGGCGGTAGTGTCGGCCGCGGGCAGGTCCAGCTCGCCCGCCAGCGCCTCGGCGGCCGCTTCCAGCGCGGGGAAATGATTGCGCCAGCGCTCGATCTCGCGGCGCGCCAGCACCAGCGGATCAAGCGCGGCGGCCTGCTCCACCCCGCTGGCCGAGGCATCGTAGAGGCGGGCGAAGGCCACCGCCGTCTGGGGCGCGGCGGCCAGCCATTCGGCAATGTCTTGCGGCGCGATGGCAAGGTCGGCGAAGCGGTCGTCGGCCAGCCGCCGTTCCAGCCCGGCCATGCCGCCAATCACATCCTCGCCGCGCAGCGCGCGCGGGTCGAAATCGAACAGTTCCACCATCTGTTCAACGAGGCGCGGCGTGATCGGCCGCTGCCCCCGCTCGATCAGGTTGAGGTAGCTGGGCGAGATCTGCAGCCGCCCGGCCATCGCTGTCTGGGTGAGGCCCTGCTGGCGGCGCAGCCGGCGGATGGCGGGGCCGACAGTGGAGGAAGAGATGCTCATGGGCAGAAGCGTGTCATGCTTTTTACAAGCCAACAAGCACCTGAAAAAGAATAATAATCTTCACATATTCAAGGCTTTGAACAGGCCCTTTCGGGCCCCCTAGGGGGGAATCCGGGGCGCTGTGGTGCTATTGCCCCTGCTCCTTCAGCCGATAGTAAAGCTGCGCCCGGGTGATGCCCAGCGCGGCGGCGGCGCGGCTCTTGTTGCCCCCGGCGCGGGCCAGCGCCTGGTCGATCATCCGCCGCTCCAGCCCGGCCAGATCCATCCCTGCGGCCATCAGCGCGGCCAGCGCCTCGTCGGGCCCGGGTGCTTCCGCCCGGTCGGCCACGCGCCCTTCCGGCCCCACGCGGAAGGCCGGCGGCCCCAACACCTCGCCCCCGCCAAACAGGTGGTGCAGCCGCAAGGGATCGCCATCGCGCGCCATGATCACCCCGCGCTCGATGACATTTTCCAGCTCGCGGATATTGCCCGGCCAGTCGTAACCCAGGATCGCCGCCACCGCCTCTTCCTCGAAGCCGGTGATCTGCTTGCGATAGCGCGCGGCATAGGTGTCGAGGAAATGCTCCATCAGCAGCGGCAGATCGGCCCGCCGCTCCCGCAAGGGCGGGATGCGGATGGGAAAGACGTTGAGCCGGTAGAACAGGTCGGCGCGGAAATGGCCCTCGCGCACCGCCGTGCGCAGATCGACATTGGTGGCCGCCACCAGCCGCACATCGGCGCGGTGCACCCGCTCGCCGCCCACGCGCTCATATTCGCCCTCCTGGATGGCGCGCAGCAGCTTGCCCTGCGCCGCCAGCGACAGCGTGCCCACCTCGTCGAGGAACAGCGTGCCCCCCTCGGCCCGTTCGAAGCGGCCGGCGCGCGGGGCGGTGGCGCCGGTGAAGGCGCCCTTCTCCACGCCGAACAGTTCCGCTTCCAGCAGGCTTTCCGGGATGGCCGCGCAATTGACCGCCACGAAAGGCTTTTCCGCCCGCCGCCCCATGGCATGCAGATTGCGCGCGAAGATCTCCTTGCCCACCCCGCTTTCGCCCAGAAACAGCACCACCGCATCGGTATCGGCCACATGGCGCAGCAGGTCGAAGGCCACGTTGAAGCCCGCCGAGGCGCCGACGATGCGCCGCTCTGCCTTGCCGTGAAACACCGGCGGGTGGCGCTCCATCTGGTTCAGCTGCTCGCCGCGCATATAGCGCAGATCCGCCTCGCCCTCCTCCCATTCTTCCGCCGGACGGCCCACCACGCGGCAGCAGGCATGGCCCATGGCAATGCATTCCACCTCGCGGAAAAGGATCGGCCGGCCGAGGAACACGCTGGCATAGCCGCTGGCATAGCCGGTTTGCGACCAGCCGGCCGGATGCGCACCGCGCCCGAAGATCTCCACATGGGCGGTGCATTCCGAGGAGCTTTTCCAGAGATATTCGGCGGCGAACTCGCCCTTGGCGGTGTCGAAACGCACATCCACCGGCTCTGCGCGCACCATCCCTTCCAGCGTATGCAGCTGGGGGCCCACGGCGAACATGTCGTCGATGGAAGCGGTGGGGCGCAGGCGGGCGGCGATCTCGGCATCCATCGCGCCCGAATTATAGCCCTGCCGGGTGAACAGGCCGCGCGCCTTCTCCAGCCCCAGCGCCTGCATCACCTCATAGCGCAACAGGCCGAAGGCGCGGGCGTGCAGCAGCATCATCCGCCGCCCGGCGAGCCAGATATGCCCCTGCGCCGGATCGAAATGGAGATGGGAAAACAGATCGTTGGCCATGGCGGTCCTTTCGCCGGCGATGTGTAGAATATTCTGCACATCAGGGCAAATGCCGCGGTGGATATGCAGCATATTCTACACACCGGATCCCGGCGGCCCGGCGCACGCGCACCCCTGATTGCATAAAAACCATGCATAACCAGCTTGTTGTGCTTTTTCCTGGGGCCCCGGCGGCATTTGGCACGGTGCTGGCAATGCACTTCTCCGAAGGCCGCGCGAACACCGGCCGCCAGAGAGGAGATTGCCTGACCGCCAGCGGCCTTTGCGCCGACTAGCCCCAAAAGCGGCGCCCGCGCCGTTTCGCGCCGCAACGGGCGCCATCACCACACCACCACACCCGCGCCCACGCGCGCCAAACCATAATTGCCAGAGGAGAAACCGGATGGAGCTGCCTTTCCAGCCCCTCACTCGCCGCACATTCCTGTCTGCCAGCGCGCTGGCCAGCGCCGCCATCGCCGCGCCTGCCGCCGCCATGGCGCTGAACGCCCGGCCGCTGGCGCTGGCCTCCAGCCACCAGGCCCTGCCGGCCAGCTGGCAAGGCCCGGCGCTGGTGCTCTCGGGCGATTATCTCGCCCGGCTTGGCCAGTTGCGCCAGGCGCTGGAAAGCCACGCGCCGGCCAGCTGCCGCCTGTTTCTCGACGATGCCGACCGCGTGCTGTTCGACGTCGCCGCCCATGCCCCCCATGCCAAAGGATTTGCCGCATGATCCGCCGCCCTGTTTCCCGCGCCGCCTCCCGCCCCGCCGCCCGCGTGGCCTCGCTGGCGGCCGGCGCCCTGGGCCTTGGCGGCGTGCTGGCCGCCGTGCTGGCCGGCCCTGCCGCCACGCCCGCCCAGGCCTCGCCCACCGGCGTGTGGACCAGCCCGCAGGAAGCCTATGACAAGATCTGCGCGCGCTGCCACCTCTCGGGCGTGGGGCCGGAACTGCGCGGGCGCGCGCTGCCGCCCGAATATATCAAGCTGATCGTGCGTTCGGGCCGCCTGGCGATGCCCGCCTTCCCCCATTCCTCGATCGACGATGCCACCCTTGATGGTGTGGCCCGCCTTGTCTCGGCGCAGAAGCTGCCCAAGCCCGCCGCTGCCCCCAAGCGCTGAACCGGAGAGTTCCCATGACCGACCAGACCACCCCGGCCGTGCTGCCCCATGGCGTGAGCACCGCCGATTTCCGCGCCGCCATTGCCGAATTCATCGCCATTCTGGGCGCGGCCAATGTGATGACCGACGAGGCCCACATCGCCCCCTACACCAAGGTGATGGTGGCCGAGAGCGAGGATCTGCACCGCCCCTCGGCGATCCTCTATGCCCGCGAAGTGGGCGAGATCCAGAAGATCCTCGCCGTTTGCAACACATACAAGGTGCCGATCTGGACGATCTCCACCGGCCGCAATTTCGGCTATGGCTCGGCAGCGCCGCAAAGCGCAGGCCAAGTGGTGCTGGATCTGCGCCACATGAACAAGATCATCGAGGTGGACCCGGTGCTGTGCACCGCGCTGGTGGAGCCCGGCGTTACCTACCAGCAGCTGAAGGACTATCTGGTCGAGCATAACATCCCGCTGTGGCTGTCGTGCCCGGCGCCTTCGGCCATTGCCGGGCCTTTGGGCAACACGGTGGATCGCGGCGTGGGCTACACGCCCTATGGCGAGCATTTCATGATGCAGTGCGGCATGGAAGTGGTGCTGGCCAATGGCGAGGTGCTGCGCACCGGCATGGGCGGGGTGGAAGGCACCAGCGCCTGGCAGGTGTTCAAATGGGGCTATGGGCCCTATCTCGATGGCATCTTCACCCAGTCGAACTATGGCATCGTCACCAAGATGGGCATGTGGCTGATGCCGCAGCCGCCGGTCTACAAGCCCTTCTGCATCCGCTACGAGCATGACGAGGACATCCACGATATCGTGGAAACGCTGCGCCCGCTGCGCATCGCCAATGTCATCCCCAATGCCATGGTGTTTGCCAATGTGATGTGGGAAGCGGCCGCCATGATGCCGCGCAGCAAATATTACAGCGGCACCGGCACCACCCCCGATCACGTGCTGGACGAGATCAAGGCCAAGGAAGGGCTGGGCGCGTGGAATGTCTATGCCGCGCTTTATGGCACCAAGGAGCAGGTGGAGGTCAACTGGGCGATCATCACCGGCGCCATCAAGGCCAGCGGCAAGGGCCGGATCATCACCGAGGAAGAGGCCGGCGAGACCGAGCCCTTCAAATATCGCGCCAAGCTGATGCGCGGCGAGATGACCCTGCAGGAATTTGGCCTCTATCGCTGGCGCGGCGGCGGCGGCTCCATGTGGTTTGCCCCGGTGACGGCGGCCAAGGGCAGCGAGACGGTGGAGCAGACGCGCCTCGCCAAGCAGATCCTGGGCGAATATGGCCTTGATTACGTGGCTGAATATATCGTCGGCATGCGCGATATGCACCATATCGTCGATGTGCTTTTCGACCGTTCCGACCCGGAAGAGATGAAGCGCGCGCATGACTGCTTCGCCAAGCTGCTGAGCGAGTTCGGCAAGCGCGGCTATGCGGTCTACCGCGTCAACACCGCCTTCATGGACCAGACCGCCGACCTCTACGGCCCGGTGAAGCGCAAGGTGGACCAGACGCTGAAGCGCGCGCTCGACCCCAACGGCATTCTGGCGCCCGGCAAATCGGGCATCCGCATCTGATCCTTCCCCCTTTTGCAGAACAGGACTTTTCATGCCTCATCTGATTGGCCGCGCATTTGGCGCGGCCCTGCTGCCGCTTGCCCTTGCCGCCACCCCCGCCGCCGCCCAGAGCGGCGATGCCACCCGCGGCCGCGCCGTGTTCCAGGGGCAGTGCGGCGTGTGCCATTCGGTGGCGCCGGGCAAGGCGATCATCGGCCCCAGCCTTGCCGGCATTGTCGGCCGGGCGGCGGGCAAGCAGGCCGGCTTTGCCTATTCGCCCGCCCTCGCCAAGGCCGGCTTCAAGTGGGACAAGGCAAAGCTTGATGCCTGGATCGCCGGGCCCGCCAAGGTGGTGCCGGGCAACCGCATGCCCTTTGCCGGCCTGGCCGATGGCGCCAAACGGGCCGATCTCATCGCCTATCTGGCCAACCCCAAGTGAGCGGGGGCGGCCTGCCTGTGGCGCTGCTGATCGACGGGGCAGACCGCCCCGCCAGCCATGGCGCCACCTTCACCCGCCACGGGCCGCTGGGCGATGGCCCGGCCAGCACGGCAGCGGCCGCCAGCGTGGAGGATGCAGCAGCGGCGGCAGAAGCGGCGCAGGCCGCCCTGCCGGCCTGGGCGGCGCTGGGCCCCAATGCCCGCCGCCGCCTGCTGCTGGCCGCCGCAGACGCGATGGAAGCGCGCGCGGGCGATTTCGTCGCGGCGATGGCGGCGGAAACGGGCGCCTCTGCCGGCTGGGCGGGCTTCAACGTGCATCTGGGCGCCAGCCTGCTGCGCGAGGCCGCCGCGCTCACCACGCAGGTGAAGGGCGAGACCATCCCCTCCGACCGCCCCGGCTGCCACGCGATGACCCTGCGCCGCCCGGCCGGCGTGGTGCTGGGCATCGCGCCGTGGAACGCGCCGGTGATCCTGGGCGTGCGGGCCATTGCCACGCCGCTGGCCTGCGGCAATACGGTGGTGCTGAAAGCCTCTGAACATTGCCCCGCCACCCACCGGCTGATCGGCACCGTGCTGCAGGAAGCGGGCTTTCCGGCGGGCGTTGTCAACGTGCTCAGCAATGCGCCCGAGGATGCCGGCGCCGTGGTGGCAGCGCTGGTGCGCCACAAGGCGGTGCGGCGGATCAACTTCACCGGCTCCACCCGGGTGGGGCGGATCATCGCCGGGCTGGCCGCGCAGGAGCTGAAGCCCTGCCTTCTCGAACTGGGCGGCAAGGCGCCGCTGATCGTGCTGGACGATGCCGATGTGGAGGCGGCCGTTGCCGCCGCCGGTTTCGGCGCCTTCATGAACAGCGGGCAGATCTGCATGTCGACCGAGCGGATCATCCTGCAGGGCGGCATTGCCGATGCCTTTGTCGCGCTGTTCCGCCAGAAGGTCGCCAGCCTCCATGCCGCCGATCCGCGCCAGGGGGCAGCCCCGCTCGGCTCGGTGGTGGATGAGGCAACGGCCGATCGCATCCGCCACCTCATTGCCGATGCGCGCGCGAAGGGCGCGGTGGTCTATGGCGAGGTGCCGGCAACCGGCACGCTGCTACCAGCCATCGCGCTCGACCATGTGACGCCGGAAATGGCGATCTATGCCGAGGAAAGCTTCGGCCCGGTCACCACCATTCTGCGCGCGGCCGACGACGAGGAAGCGCTGCGCCTGGCCAACGACACCGAATATGGCCTCACCTCGGCGGTGTTCGGGCGGGATCTGGCGCGTGCCCTGTCGGTTGCCGAGCGGATCGAGGCGGGCATGTGCCACATCAACGGCGCCACCGTGCATGACGAGGCGCAGATGCCCTTCGGCGGCACCAAGGCCTCTGGCTACGGCCGCTTTGGCGGCGAGGCGGGGATCGCCGAATTCACCGAGCTGAAGTGGCTGACGATCGACACCGGCACCCCGCACTGGCCGATCTGACAGGCAGCGGGCGGCCCCGCTTAACCGGCGGCGCCCGCGCCAACCCTAATAATCGACACAAGGGAGAGGAACACATGATAAAAACACGCAAGCTGGCGCTGGCCATGGCCCTTTCGGCTGCTGCCATCGCCCATCCGGCCGCCGCCAGCGAGAGCGGCGGCGGCGTTTATCCGGTGGGCGCGGAAGGGGCGCTGGGCGGCGCGCTGCCGCCGCCGGGGGTCTATCTGCTGGGCTATCTGCAATCCTATGAGGCGGGGCGCTTCAACGATGGCAAGGGCAATGCCGGCTTCCTGCCCGATTTCCACGTGAGCGCAGAAGCGGCGGTGACGCGCGTGGTGTGGAACACCGGCCGCAAGTTCCTGGGCGCCGATTATGCCATGCATCTGGTGGCGCCCGCGGTGGTGATCGATGCCCGGGTGGCCGGCGTTTCCGACCGGCGGGCCGGCTTCACCGATGTCACCATCGATCCCTTCATCCTGGGCTGGCACTGGAAGAGCGGCTTCCACATCATCACCGGCCTCGACATCAACCTGCCGGTGGGCAGCTACAGCCGCACCAGCCCCGCCAACCTCAGCCGCCACTACTGGAATGTGGAGCCGATCATCGCGGCGGCCTATTATGGCCCCCACGGCCTGCAGGTGGACATGAAGGCGATGTATGACATCAACTTCACCAACCACGATGCCCAGATCAACGGGCTCAACCCCACCGGATCGCCCTATCGTTCCGGCAATGAATTCCACATGGAATATGCCGTGACCAAGGCGCTGGCCCCGCGCCTCAGCGCCGGCATCGCCGGCTACTACTACCGCCAGACCACGCGCGACCATGTGGACAACACCGATGCCCAGCAATTGCTCGACAGCTTTGGCGGGCTGAAGGGCGAGGCCGTGGCCGCCGGCCCCACCCTGCGCCTCACCGCCGGCAAGGCGCAGATCATCGCCACCTGGCAGCATGAATTCGACGCCGCCTATCGCCCCCAGGGCGACAAGGTGTGGCTGAAGGCGATCATCCCCCTGGCAGGGGTTGGCAAGCGCTGATCAGCCAGAAGCAACGCTGAAAGGCAACAGGGCCCGGCAGCTCCACCAAGGAGCTGCCGGGCCCTGTTTTGCTATCGGCCAGATTGGCCAAGGGATGGTACGGGCGGCCGGACTCGAACCGGCATGTTGTTGCCAACGGCGGATTTTGAATCCGCTGCGTCTACCATTCCGCCACGCCCGCACTTTGTGCCCTTGCCGGAACACACCGCCTAGCGCCGGGCCGCGGCAGGATCAAGCCCTGCCAGCGTGTTTTGGCCCGCCTGTTTTGCCCCGCCTGTTTGACTGCCCCCCGGCCCTGCCTCAGTCCCTCAGGGCGCCGGCCAGGATCTTGTGCAGGCGCGAATGCAGCGCATCATTGCCTGCCAGCACCTCGGCATCGCAGATCGGCAGCGACTGGCCCTTCCAGTTCGACACGAAGCCGCCGGCCTCGCGCACCAGCAGGCAGCCGGCCGCCGTGTCCCAGGGCTTCAGGCTCGATTCCCAGAAGCCCTCGTAGCGGCCCGCGGCCACCCAGGCGAGATCGAGCGCGGCCGCGCCAAAGCGGCGGATGCCCGCCACCTGCGGCGCCAGCGCCTGATAGATGCGGCTCCATTCCACCACATCGCCATGGCCGGCAAACGGAATGCCGGTGGCGATCAGGCTTTCATCGAGATGGCGCCGGCCCGACACGCGCAGGCGGCGATCATGCAGCCAGGCGCCGCGGCTCTTCTCGGCCCAGAAGCTCTCGTCGGTGATCGGCTGGTAGACCAGGCCGGCCACCACCTCGCCCCAGCCCTCGCCGCCCGGCAGCGGTTCCTGCGCGGCGATGGAGATGGCGAAATGCGGGATGCCATGGAGGAAATTGCTGGTGCCATCGAGCGGGTCGATGATCCAGCGCGGCTTGGTGGGGTCACCCTCCACCGTGCCGCCTTCCTCCATCACGAAGCCCCAGTCGGGGCGGGCGGCGCGCAGTTCCTCATAGAGGGTGCGCTCGCTCGCCTGGTCGGCGCGGCTGACGAAATCCGCCGGCCCCTTGCGCGAGACCTGCAGGTGCTCCACCTCGCCGAAATCGCGACGCAGCCGCTGCCCGGCCTTGCGGGCAGCGCGCTCCATCACGCGGATCATGCCGGAAATGGCCATGGCCGGTCAGTCCGCCTTGCCGACGTAGGTGCGCTCGTAGACGTTCACGACAATGCGCGTGCCCGAGGCGATGTGCGGCGGCACCAGGATGCGCACGCCATTGTCCAGCACGGCGGGCTTGTAGGACGAGGAGGCGGTCTGCCCCTTCACCACGGCATCGGCTTCCACGATGGTGGCTTCCACCTGCTCGGGCAGCTGCACCGAGATCGGCCGTTCATCGTACATTTCAAGGACAGCGGTCATACCGTCCTGCAGGAAAGCGGCGGCATCGCCCAGCAGGTCCTTGGGGAGGTTGATCTGGTCGTAGTTCTCGACATCCATGAACACCAGGTCATCGCCCTCCGCATAGAGGAACTGGAAATCCTTGGTGTCGAGGCGCACGCGCTCCACCGTGTCGGCGCTGCGGAAACGCACATTGGTCTTGCGTCCATCGATCAGGTTCTTCATTTCGACCTGCATGAAGGCGCCGCCCTTGCCGGGCTGGGTATGCTGGGTCTTGGCGACCTTCCAGATGCCACCTTCATATTCAAGGATGTTGCCGGGGCGAATTTCGACGCCGCTGATCTTCATGGGAATGGAACCTTCGATGATAAAGAGCCGTTTGACCGCAGCTGCCGCAGCCGCCACGCATATGGCCGCCGGCCTTAGCGTGCGCAATGGCATCTGGCAATCTCGGCTTTGCGCCGGGATGGCCGCAGTTGGCACAGCCGCAAGCCTCATGGTTGCCGCCGCACCGGCCCTTGCCGATGGCCCGCTGGGCGCTGTCAAGCGGGGCGATTATGTGTGCGAATTGCCCGGCGATGCCATGGGCAAGCCCGGCATCCACCAGCCGGCCGAGGATTTCTCGATCCAGCAGCATTCCATCTATATCAATGCGCAGGGCAAGGGCACCTATCTGCTGATCGGCAACCGGCTGACGATGACCAGCGGGCCCAAGCACGGCACCCTCTATCGCCGGGTGAACGACACCTTCTGGCGCAAGCTCAACGCCGATGGCAGCGATAACCCGCTGCGCTGCATCCGCAGCGTGCTGAACAACCGCTAGCGCGCCGCCCGCGCCGTGCGCCGGTAGAGCCAGCCTACCAGCAGCGCGCACAGCGCCAGCCCCAAAGGCGCAGCGCCGGCAAAATCCGTTAGCAGGGCCATGGGGGCGGGCTTGCCGGTGGCCGCGGCAAGCCCGGCAAAGCCCACGCCAAACAGGCTTTCCCCAGCGATGAGGCCGGTGGCCGCCAGCGCGCCCAGCCGCTCGGCCCGGGCGGGATCGGCGCTGCGGGCGGTGAAGCGGTGATAGGCATGGCCGATCAGCGCGCCCAGCGGGGTGAGCAGGGTGATGCCCATCGGCAGGTAGATGCCCATGCCCAGTGCCAGCGGCGGCAGGCTGCCCCGGCCGGCGGCGCGCAGGGCCTCGTCCACCAGGATGGCGGCGATGCCGATGCCTGCGCCAAGGCCGATCAGCCCCCAATCGAGATTGCCGCCCAGCACCCCCTCGATGATCGCGGTGATGAGGGCGGCCTGCGGGGCGGCCAGCGCCTGCGGCCCGGCGCCGGGCGTGCCGGCAAAGCCGAAAGTGTGATTCAACAGATCGAGCAGCGGCGGGATCACCACCGCGCCAAAACCCACCCCCAGCAGCAGCGCCACCTGCTGGCGCCATGGCGTGGCGCCCACCAGCTGGCCGGTCTTCAGATCCTGCAGATTGTCGTTGGCGATGGTGGAAATGCCGAAGATCACGCTGGTGACGAACAGCGCAAAGGCGACCGCGGCGCGGGTGGTGGCGCCATCTGCCCCGGCGCCCACCACCGCCAGCAGCAACAGGGCAATGCCCAGCGCGGTGAGGATGCCGGTGCCCGAGACCGGGCTGCTGGAAGAGCCGATGAGCCCGGCCATATAGCCGCAGACCAGCGCGATGATGGCGCCCGCCACCAGCACATAGGCCAGCGCCAGCGCCACGATCAGCGCCCCATGCACGGCCAGCGGCGCGCCAGAACCATCGGCCAGCGGCCCGATGCCGGCAAAGCCCGCCAGCAACACCCCCACCGGCACCAGCGCCAGGGCAATCGCCAGGCCAACCAGGCCGATCGGCACATCGCGCTCGGCCAGCGGCAGGGTGTGGCCCTGCCCCGCCCGGCGCAAACGCTGCGCCGCCAGCGCGCCCGACAGCCCCCGCGCCACCGGGCCGATCACCCGCAGCAAGGTCCAGATCGCCGCCACGCCCATGGTGCCCGCGCCCACAAAGCGCACCTTGTGGCGGAAGGTGGTGGCCACGAAATCGGCCCATTCCACCCCCGGCGGCGGGCCCATCGCGGTGTAGTGCGGCAGCAGCACCAGCCAGCCGATCACCAGCCCGGCCAGCATCGCCAGCCCCACCGCCAGCCCCACCAGATGGCCCACGCCAATCAGCGCCAGCGACAGGCTGGCCGAAAGGCTGGTGCCCCCTGCCCCCAGCCGCACGAAGCGCGAAACCTCCTCGGCCACCACGCCCAGCTTGGCCAACAGCGCATAGCCGGCCGATACCGCAGCCCCCCCGACAATCGCGCGCAGCCCCCGGGCGTTGTCTTCGCTGCCGGCGCTGTCATCGCCCAGCTTCAGCACTTCGGCCGCGGCCACGCCTTCCGGAAAGGGCAGCGCCGGATCATCCAGCAGCGCCCGGCGCAGCGGCACCGACAGCATCACCCCCAGCACCCCGCCCAGCGCGATGATCGCCACGCTGGGGCCAAAGGCAAAGCCCCGCCACCAGCCGATCATCACCAGCCCCGGCAGCACGAAGATGATCGCCGAAAGCGTGCCGGCGGCACTGGCGATCGTCTGCACGATGTTGTTTTCCTGAATGGAAACGCCCGGCAAATGGCGCAGCACCGCCATCGAGATCACCGCCGCCGGGATCGATGTGGCAAAGGTGATGCCGATCTTGAGGCCAAGATAGACATTGGCCGCGGTGAACAGCACGGTGATCGCCGCGCCAAGGGCAATGGCGCGCCAGGTCAGTTCACGCGGGGCAGCGACTTGGGCAGAAGGGGCAGAAGGGGTTTCGCTCATGGCGGCGGGTGTGGCATGGCCGCGTCCCGCCGCAAAGCCCTGATCTGTCAGGCCGCGCGGATCGCCTCGGCCAGGGCGCGCACGTTGGCGGCCTCATCGCCCTGCCAGATCGCCGCCGAGACGGCGAGGAAATCGGCGCCCGCCCGCACCAGCCCTGCCGCATTGGCAGGGTTGATGCCGCCGATCGCCACGCAGGGCAGTTCGAACAGCGATTGCCACCAGGTGAGGATCTCGGGCTCGGCGTGGTGCTTCACTTCCTTGGTGGTGGTGGGGAAGAAAGCGCCGAAAGCGACATAATCCGCCCCCGCATCGCCCGCTTCCATGGCCAGATGGCGGCTGGCGTGGCAGGTCACACCGATCTGCGCGTCGCGGCCCAGCAGCTCGCGCGCCTCGCGCGCATTGTCATCGTCCTGGCCCAGATGCACGCCATCGGCGCCCAGCCGCTTGGCCAGCTTCGCCGAATCATTGACGATGAAGGCCACGCCCTGATCGGCGCAGATGCGCTGCAGGGGTTCGGCCAGGCGGGCGGCGGCATGCTCCTCCACATCCTTCACGCGGAACTGGAAGGCGGCAACGCCATGCGCATCCCCGGCCGAGGCATCGAGCGCGCGCGCCAGCCGGTCGGGGAAGCTGCCCCCCACCTCCAGCGGCGAGATCAGATAGATCCGGGTGGCTTCGCGTACATGCTCGAATTGGGGGGCTTCGGTCTCTGTCATGGCGCGAGCCTTAGAACATCGGGCCGGCAGGGGGGAACCGGTTTTTTCGCCCCGGCGCCCGCGCCCACGAAAAAGCGCGGCGAAGGCCTTGTCAGCCCCGCCGCGCCTTGTTCACCAGCACGGGCCTTGCGGCCCTGCCTTTGCCGTTGCGGGCCTTGCGGCCCGGGTGGGCTTATTCCTTGCCCTTGTAGATCTTCACCAGCTTGTCGAGCATGGCGAGCGCTTCGTCACGCGGGCGCTGGAAGGTGTTGCGGCCGATGATCGAGCCATTGCCGCCGCCATCGCGGATGTCGCGCGCGTCCTGGTAGACGGCATCGGCGCCCTTGGCCGCGCCGCCCGAGAACACCACGATGCGCCGGCCGGCAAAGCAGGCCTTGACGACATGGTTCACCCGGTCCGCCTGGTTCGACCAGTCAACGCCGGCATAGGCCTTCTTGGCGTCTTCCTGCTCGATATGGTCGGAAGGCAGCTTCACCTTGATGATGTGCGCGCCGATGAGGGCGGCGATATGGGCGGCATAGGCACCCACGTCCAGCGCCAGCTCGCCGCTCTTGGGCAGCTTGCCGCCGCGCGGATAGGACCAGATCACCGTGGCGATGCCAACGGCAGCCGCCTCGGCGCGCAGTTCCTTGATCTCCTCGATCATCTCGAAGACATCGTCGGAACCGGGGTAGATGGTGAAGCCGATGGCCGAGCAGCCCAGGCGCAGCGCGTCTTCCACGCTGGCGGTCACGGCCTGGTTGGCGGCGGTGGCCCAGCTGTTCGAGCTGTTCATCTTGAGGATGGTGGGGATCTGCCCGGCGAACTTGTCGGCGCCCGCTTCCAGCATGCCCAGCGGCGCGGCATAGGCCGACAGGCCCGCATCGATCGCCAGCTGGTAGTGGTAGTGCGGATCATAGGCCGGATCGTTCACCGAGAAGCTGCGGGCCGGGCCATGTTCGAAGCCCTGGTCCACCGGCAGGATGATCAGCTTGCCCGTGCCGCCCAGCTTGCCCTGCATGAGGATGCGGTGCAGGTTCGCCTTCACGCCCGGATTGTCGGACTCGTAATTGGCAAGGATCTTCTGGACGATCTTGGTGGTCATGTTGTCCCTCTGTCTGCCGCAGCCAAACTGCATCTGCCGAGTTGGCGCATAGGTATGCACCGGGCATGGCCTTAGCGGCCCTGCTGGCGCATCGCAACCCGCCTGAAGCGTCATTTTTACGCATAAGGAGCGGTTTTTCAGCTGAAAAACAGCCCAAACTGCGCAAAATGCGCTTCTGCCGGCCTGCTTATGGCCTCTTCACGCGAAAGTAAAATGACAAAGGCCGGGCGCGCCGGCCCGGCCTTCCTATCATGCCCGAAAACAGGCCCTGCCCGCTCAGGCGATATCGAGCGCCTTGACGCCGGGCAGTTCGCGCCCTTCCATCCATTCGAGGAAGGCGCCGCCAGCGGTCGAGATATAGGTGAAGTCTGCCGCCACGCCGGCGTGGTGCAGCGCTGCCACCGTATCGCCGCCGCCGGCCACGCTGACCAGCGAGCCTTCCTTCGTCAGCGCCGCCGCAATGCGCGCCAGCGCCACCGTGGCGGCATCGAAGGGCTGGGTTTCAAAGGCGCCCATCGGCCCGTTCCACACCAGCGTGCGGCAGGTCTTCAGCGCATCGGCCAGCGCTTCCACAGCGGCCGGGCCCACATCGAGGATCATCTCGTCGGCGGCCACCTCATGCACGTTGCAGGTGCGCAAGCTGGGCGGATTGGCGGCAAATTCCTTCGACACCACCACCTCATAGGGCAGATGCACGGTGCAGCCGGCCTTGTCGGCCGCCTCGAGGATCTCCTCGGCGGTGCCGGTGAGGTCATGCTCGCACAGGCTCTTGCCCACATCCACGCCGCGCGCGGCCAGGAAGGTGTTGGCCATGCCGCCGCCGATGATCAGGTGATCAACCTTGGTGACGAGATGCTTGAGCACATCGAGCTTGCTCGACACCTTGGCGCCGCCGACCACCGCTGCCACCGGCTTCACCGGCGCGCCCAGCGCCGCTTCCAGCGCTTCCAGCTCTGCCTGCATGCTGCGGCCGGCATAGGCGGGCAGCAGATGGGCCAGGCCTTCCGTGGTGGCATGGGCGCGATGCGCGGCCGAGAAGGCATCGTTCACATAGAAATCGCCGTTGGCGGCAATGGCCCTGGCAAATTCCGGATCGTTCTTTTCCTCGCCGGGCCAGAAGCGGCTGTTTTCCAGCAGGGCAATATCGCCCGCGCGCAGGATGCCCACCGCCTGGGCCACCACATCGCCGGCGATCTCGGGCACGAACATCACTTCGCGGCCCAGCACCTTTTCCACCGCGCCCAGCACCAGGCTCAGCGACTGATCAGCCGCGCGCGCGCCCTTGGGGCGGCCGAAATGGGCCAGCAGCAGCACTTTGGCGCCCTTGTCGGCCAGTTCGAGGATGGTGGGGGCCACCGCGCGCACGCGGGTGTCTTCCGTCACCGCGCCATCCTGCATCGGCAGGTTGAAATCCACCCGCACCAGCGCGACCTTGCCAGTGACATCGCCCAGATCATCGAGCTTGCGAAACGCCATAAAACCCCCTGCCCCCGCCTTGCCTGTCGCGGGGCTCATTCAAACAGCACAGCGAAAAAGGGCGGGGTTTTCACCCCGCCCTGTTCGATCAAAGGAACTTGGCCATCTGCCCGGCGGTGTCGAGCATACGGTTGGAGAAGCCCCACTCGTTGTCGTACCAGCTGAGCACGCGCACCAGCTTGCCGTCGATCACCGCCGTCTCCAGAGCGTCGATGGTCGACGAATGCGGATCGTGGTTGAAGTCGATCGAGACCAGCGGCTCCTCGGTGTAGCCCAGCACGCCCTTCAGCGGGCCTTCGGCAGCCGCCTTCAGCAGCGCGTTCACTTCCTCAATCGAGGTGTCGCGCTTGGGGGTGAAGGTGAGATCGACCACCGAGACGTTCGGGGTCGGCACGCGGATCGAGGAACCGTCGAGCTTGCCCTTGAGGTCCGGCAGCACTTCGCCCACGGCCACGGCAGCGCCGGTGCTGGTGGGGATCATGTTCATCGCGGCAGCGCGGGCGCGGCGCGGATCCTTGTGGATCTGGTCGAGGATCTTCTGGTCGTTGGTGTAGCTGTGGATCGTCGTCATCAGGCCGCGCTCGATGCCGATCGCCTCATGCAGCACCTTGGCGAAGGGGGCCAGGCAGTTGGTGGTGCAGCTGGCGTTGGAGACGATCAGGTCCTCGGCGGTCAGCGTCTCGTGGTTGACGCCGAACACCACGGTGCGATCCACCTTCTTGGCGGGCGCCGAGATCAGCACGCGCTTGGCGCCGGCGGCCAGGTGCTTGCTGGCCGAATCGCGATCGACGAAGAAGCCGGTGCATTCCAGCGCAATGTCGATGCCATTGGCGGCGTGGGGCAGGTTCGCCGGGTCCTTCTCGGCGGTCACCTGAACGCGCTTGCCGTTGAGGATGAGGTCGTTGCCATCCACTTCCACGGTGCCGGGGAAGGGCCCGTGCACGCTGTCGTTCTTGAACAGGCGGGCATTGGCCTTGGCATCGGCCAGATCGTTGATCGAGACCAGCTCAAGCCCGCAATCGGGGCGCTCCAGAATGGCGCGGGCCACATTGCGCCCGATACGACCGAAACCGTTGATCGCAACCTTCACAGCCATGGAACTTGTCCTCCTTTATAAGCCTTGGGCGCCGCACCCTGGCGCGGCGTGTTTGTGCCGGTTCAGCCCTGCAGCGCGGCCAGAACGCGCGGCGTGATCTTGGCGGGGGTCAGCCCGAAATGATCGTAGAGCTGGTCGGCCGGCGCCGAGGCGCCGAAGCTGTCGATACCGATGTTGAGGCCATCGAGCCCGGTGATCGCCTGCCAGCCGAGCGTGGTGCCCGCCTCGATCGAGACCTTGAGCACGCCTGCGGGCAGCACATCGGCCTTGTAGGCGCCATCCTCAGCAAGGAAGCGGCTCATCGAGGGCATGGAGACGACATCGGCGCCAATGCCCTGTGCTTCCAGTTCGGCGCGCACGGCAAGGGCGATCTCGACCTCGCTGCCGGTGGCGACCAGCACCACCTTGCGGGGGGCCGCGGCCGCTTCCAGCCGATAGGCGCCCCTGGCCGAGAGGTTCGGGCCATTATGGCGCAGCTGCGGCAGGTTCTGGCGGGTCAGCGCCAGCACGCTGGGGGTGCCCTCATTGGCAATGGCGATCTGCCAGCATTCGGCCGTCTCGATCACGTCTGCCGGGCGGAACACTTCCAGATTGGGGATCATGCGCATGCTCATCACATGCTCGATCGGCTGGTGGGTGGGGCCATCCTCACCCAGGCCAATGCTGTCATGCGTCAGCACATAGACGACCTTGGCCTGCTGCAGCGCCGACATGCGGATGGCATTGCGGCAATAATCCGAGAACACCAGGAAGGTGCCGCCATAGGGCAGGATGCCGCCATGCAGCGCCATGCCGTTCATCGCCGCGGCCATGCCGAATTCGCGGATGCCATAATAGACATAGCGGCCGGCATAATCAGCCGGGCTGAGCGGCGGGGTGGACTTGGTGACGGTGAGGTTGGAGCCGGTGAGATCGGCCGAGCCGCCCACCATTTCCGGCACCGCTGCCGTCAGCACTTCCAGCGCCAGTTCGGAGGCCTTGCGGGTGGCAACCTTCTGGCTGCCCTCCAGCCAGCTGGCGAAAGTGGCTTCGGCCCCGGCGAGATCCGGCAGCGTGCCGGCCATTCGGCGGGCCAGCTCTGCGCCCTTGTCGCCAGCGGCGGCCAGGCGGGCATCCCAGGCAGCGCTGGCGCCCTGGTTGCGGGCACCCACGGCGCGCCAGTCGGCCAGAATGTCGGCCGGCACCTCGAAGGGGGCCGCCGTCCAGCCCAGCGCCTCGCGGGCTGCGGCCACTTCGGCGGCGCCCAGCGGGCTGCCGTGCACCGAATGGCCGCCCTGCTTGTTGGGCGCGCCCTTGCCGATCACCGTGCGGCAGGCAACCAGGCTGGGGCGCGGATCGGCCACGGCCTCGGCGATGGCGCGTTCGATATCGGCGAAATCATGGCCATCGCAAGAGACGACATGCCAGCCGGTGGCGGCATAGCGGGCCGCCACATCCTCGCTGGTGGACAGATCCGTGTCGCCATCGATGGTGATGCGGTTATCGTCCCACAGCACCACCAGGCGGCCCAGCTTCAGGTGGCCGGCAAGGCCGATCGCCTCGTGGTTGATGCCTTCCATCAGGCAGCCATCACCGGCAACGACGAAAGTCCGGTGGTCCACCAGCTCGTCACCGAAGACGCCATTGAGGTGGCGTTCGGCCAGCGCGAAGCCGACCGACATCGCCAGGCCCTGGCCCAGCGGGCCGGTGGTGCATTCCACGCCCGGCAGCTCGAAATTCTCCGGGTGGCCGGCGCAGACGGAATGCAGCTGGCGGAACTGGCGAATGTCGTCCATCGTCGGCCGGGCATAGCCGGTGAGGTGGAGCAGGCTGTAGATCAGCATCGAACCGTGGCCGGCCGACAGGATGAAGCGGTCGCGGTCGGCCCAGTCGGGCCGGGCCGGATCGAATGTCAGGAATTTGGAAAACAGCACGCTTGCCACATCGGCCATGCCCATCGGCATGCCCGGGTGACCGCTGTTGGCGGCCTGCACGGCATCCATCGACAGAACGCGGATGGCGTTGGCCATCGCTTCCAGGCGGCTGGTGGTAAGGCTCGGTTCCAAAAAGAACTCCCTCATTCGTATTCAGAGCTAGAACAGGCGCGCGATTCGCGCCGCCTCTTTGGGGATGGGTTGCCCCCCCGTCAACCTGCCGGGGCGCGGAAATGCCACGCATGGGCCATGGCGGCCGCGCATGGCGGCGGCCCGGCCCGGTGGAAAACCCGCAAAAACCACCGGAATTACGCCAATATTGCGGTAAAACCGGATGAAGCGGGCGCGGTTTCGTGCCAGCCTGCGCTTTATCGGGCGCAGGCTGGCAGGCCGGCGCGGGATACGAAAGGGAGGAGCGTGGAGGAACCGCAGGCCGACGAGGCGCAGGCGCTGGCCCGGATAGAGCGCGCGCTGGCAAGGCTGGATGCGGCCGCCAAGCAGGCATGGGCGATGCAGCGCCTGGCCCGCGTGGAGGCCCGCGCGGCGCAGGCCCGCCATGGCGCCCTGCGCGCCTGCCTTGGCGAAACGCTGGAGGATCTGGACCGTTTGCTGGCCGCCTATGCGCCGCTGGCGCCCGCCGATACCGAAACCGCTGGATGAGCGAGAGCGCGGTGCAGCTGGAACTGGCCGGCCGCAGCTATGCGGTGGCCTGCGCGCCCGGCGAGGAAGCGCGGGTGGCCGCGCTGGGCGCGCTGATCGGCGAGAAGCTGGCTGGCCTGCCCGCCGATGTCGCCGCCAGCGAAAGCCGCAGCCTGCTGTTTGCCGCCCTGCTGCTGGCCGACGAGCTGGCCGAATGGCGCGAGGGGCTGGCGCCGCCCCCTGCCCCGCCGGCCGCCACGCTGGCGCGGCTGGGCAATATCGCGCTGAAGATCGAGCAGTTGGCCGATCTGTTCGAGGCCTTTGGCACCGCGCCCGGCTGACCGCTCCGGACAAAGCCACAGGCCTTTGCGCGAAATCTGCCTTTGCCCCCTTGAGCCGCCGGCCGCCAGCCCCTAGATCAGCAGATGACGGGTACTGCCCGGTGCGCGCCTCGAACATCCCTGAGGCTATAAGCAATCCTGGGGGGCTGTCCCTACCCGGCGCTGGTCTTCGCGACATGGGGCCGCGGCACATGGCTCCCACCTGACGTTGAGGCGTCAGAGGATTTCTCGGCAAACGGCCCATGGTGGTCCCGTCACCCCATCTCCTGCCCGCCCGGCTCCGGGCGGCCCTCATCGGTGCACAGTGTGAGCGACATGATTTCTCCCGAAACCGCCGCCGGCGCCAAGGCGCTGCTGCGCCGGCAATTGCGCGCCGCCCGCAAGGCCCATGTGGCCGCCCTACCCGCGCGGATGCAGGCGCTGCTGTTCCTGCGCCCGCCGGGGGCGATCCTGCCGCTGGTGCCTGAAGGGGCGGTGGTGGGCCTGTATCACGCCACCGCCACAGAAGCGCCAACCGCCGCCTATGCCCGCTGGTTTGCCGAACAGGGGCGCCAGGTGGCCCTGCCCTGGTTTGCCGACAAGGCCGCGCCCATGGCCTTCCGCCTCTGGGCCAGCCCGTGGGACGAGGCAACGCTGGTGGCAGACCCGCATGGCGCCCGCCAGCCGGAAGCGACCGCCGCCGCCGTTACGCCCGATGTGGTGTTCGTGCCGCTGGTGGGCTTTACGGCCGAGGGGCAGCGGCTGGGCCAGGGCGGCGGCCATTACGACCGCTGGCTGGCCGCTCACCCCGCTGTGCCCGCCATTGGCCTTGCCTGGGATTGCCAGCTGGTGGAGGCGATCCCGGCCGAAGCGCATGATCATCCCTTGCGCGCCATCATCACCCCCACCCGCCTGTTCGGGGAGATGGGCTGATGCGGCGCGAACCGAGCTGGCGTATCCCCTTTGGCGTGCTGGCGCTGGTGGTGGGGCTGGTGCTTTATGGCATGGCGGTGGCGCGCTGGCTGGGGCCGTGGATCGGCCAGTGGCCGGTGCTGGCGCAGGCGCTGGCCTATGTGCTGCTGGGGGTGGTGTGGCTGCTGCCCTTGCGGCGCTTTCTCATCTGGATGGAAACCGGGCGCTGGGGCTGAGCGCCCCCGCCCATTTCCCCCGCGCGCAACGCAAAAAGACCGCAAGGGGGATCCCTTACGGCGCTTTTGCTATCGCTTTGGAAAAACGATCCCCAAGGTGGCGCGAGTGACGGGACTTGAACCCGCGACCCTCGGCGTGACAGGCCGATACTCTAACCAACTGAGCTACACCCGCGCAATGCTTGGGTTACCTCTATCTCGAAACACAAGTGGCGCGAGTGACGGGACTTGAACCCGCGACCCTCGGCGTGACAGGCCGATACTCTAACCAACTGAGCTACACCCGCTCACTTATGTTTCCGAAGAGGCCAGCGCCCCTTGGGGAGACGCGCCTCTAGGGCCGCGGCGCCGGCCTGTCAACAACGATTACGCCAGGTTTTTTTCCACAGGCCAATCAAACCGCTACCGGCGCGGCCAGATGCGCCTGCGGGGCATAATCGCGCACGGCGAAATCCTCCAGCGCATAGCCGAAGATCGAATCGGGCCGCCGGGTGATCTGGTGTCGCCCCTCACGGATGGCTTCGCCGAGAGCTTCAGCCGAGAGCTTCAACGGGCACCAGCCGGACGACTGCCTCCATGAGACCCTGTTCACCTCGCTGGCCCAAGCCCGCTTCGTGCGCGATGCCTGGCCACACCGACAGCTGCTTATTGGCACCTCCCTCAAAGAAAAGCGCGCAAATCCGCGATGAAGGCGTCGAAGCGATCATGATGCACCCAGTGCCCGGCCCCCTGATAACTGGTGACTTTAGCCTGTTTGAAATGAGCCGAGCGCCCGTCTTCTCCCGGATGTTTGGCCCAACTGTCGGCTCCATGGATCAACCAAACCGGACAATCGACATTCCGCCACAACGCGTGAAGCTCTTCGTCACTGATCCCCATGGGCAGCGAGGAGCGCACGTAATTGTCAAACTTCCAGCTATAGGTTCCGTCCTCGTTCCGGCTCATCCCGTGAACGGTTAAATGGCGGACCTGGGCCTGCGACAGATGCGGGTTCGCTTCACTCATCCTTTTGGAAGCCTGATCGAGCGATTCGTAGCGACGCGGCACCCGGGCGCTCAACATGCGGCGCTTATCAATCCACTCACGCCAGCGCTCCGCAACAGCCGTCTCGGGCCTGTGATCCAGCGGCGAGAAGCCAAGCCCCTCAATAACAGCCAGGCGTCGGACGCGTTCAGGATACACGCCTGCATAGCGCAGGGAAATGGCCCCGCCGAGGGAGTGCGCGGCAATCGAAACGGGCCCTTCACTGATTTGGTAAATCAACTGGGCCAAATCCGAAACATATGCCGGCATGGAATAGTTGCCATCGGGCGACCAAGAACTGTCCCCATGCCCGCGCAGATCCGGACAGACCACGTGCCACTCATCCCGCAGGGCTCGAGCCACCCAATCCCAGTTGCGCGCATGGTCCCGGCCGCCGTGAACCAGCACGAGCAAGGGCGCGCCAGGATTGCCCCAGTCGAGATAGTGTAGTCCTAGCCGCTGCGAAGTGAAGCGATGGGACGTTGGGCCAAGGTCATCCATGTCTGCTCTCCCACCAGGCCTTGTGAATGCGACAGGTAAAGCTGGCAAGCTGGAAGCATCGCCACAGCCAGCCCGCCTGGCCCAAACGCAGATCGGCTAATGGTCACATGTTGGGATGATTTGGTCCTCCGCCACCCTCAGCGGCATCCAGGCGGCACCTGTTGCCAAGGCTGGCGCTGCACTGCTTCAGGCCGATAGCGGTGCTCCCCCCTGCCGGGTCTCCTCCGACCGCGACCACGTCATAAGGCATTTCATCCCGCCGGATGGTCATTTTGCAACTTTCCCGTCAGCTCGGGTACCGCGGTAAACAGGTCTGCAACAAGGCCGATATCGGCAATCTGGAAGATCGGTGCGTCCCCATCCTTGTTGATGGCGATGATCGTCTTGCTATCCTTCATCCCTGCCAGATGCTGGATCGCGCCCGAGATGCCCACAGCGATATAGACTTCCGGGGCGACAATTTTGCCCGTCTGCCCAACCTGATAGTCGTTGGGGACGAAGCCTGCGTCCACCGCCGCGCGCGAGGCGCCAACGCCGGCACCAAGCGTGTCGGCCAAAGGATAGAGAGTGTCGGCAAAGGTTTGCGCGTCCTTCAGGGCCCGGCCACCCGAAACGATGATTTTCGCGCTGGCAAGCTCGGGCCGCTCGCTTGTGGCAAGCTGAGCGCCGACAAAGCGCGAAACGCCCGCGTCGCCGGTCACGGTCACAGCCTCGATCGGTGCGCCACCGAGGCCGGTCGCGGCTTTGGCGAAGGCCGTTCCGCGCAAGGTGAGAACCTGCTTCGCATCGGCGCTTTCGACGGTCGCGATGGCGTTTCCAGCGTAAATCGGGCGAGTGAAGGTTCTGGGCCCCTCAACCGAAAGGACATCGGAGATCTGCATCACATCGAGCAATGCGGCGACACGCGGGGCGATATTTTTGCCGGTGCTGGTCGCCGGCACGACAAAAACATCGAAATCGGCCATCAGCGCAACGATCAGTGGCGCAATATTTTCAGGCAATGACCGGGCATAGGCTGCATCCTCCGCTCGCGACACCTCTTTCCTTCAGCCTGATCGCTTCTTCGACAGCAATTTCGCAAAAGGGGTTGATGCTCATCTTCACGTTAGCCAGGTCGACGCCGCTCCCATCGGCCTTCACGCGAGGTTTCACATTGAAGTCGATCACCCGCTTGACCGGCACGAGAATTTTCATTGGCACCCCCCTGTATCCCGATTTGGAAGTATCCCGATTGGGAACTGCACGCCGTCAGGGAAGGTCGCCCTTCTCCTGCCTGCTCCGCAGGTGCGGCAATCTCCGGCTTTTGTCCGGCCGCTCGCTCGTTCTTACAAATATGCGGCGATCAGTTCCCGTTGCTGTCGAGCGGTCCCGAGAAGCAAAGAGTCGCCGATTGCGCGCTTGAGATAGAGATGCGCAGGGTGCTCCCATGTGAAGCCAATCCCACCCAGAAGCTGGATCGACACGGTCGCGAGCTGGTAAAAGGCATCGGAACAGATGGAGCGAGCAACCGCGACGTGCACCGCCGCATCCGGGTCCTGCTCATCGATAGCCCAGGCAGCGTGACGGGCAACAGATCTGGCATGTTCGACCGCCACCAACAGATCGGCGCAGCGATGCTTGATGGCCTGGAACGAACCGATCGTCCTGCCGAACTGAACCCGGTTTGCAACGTAATCGATCGTGACATCGAGAATACGACCCGCAGCGCCTGCCTGCTCGGAGGCCAGCAATGCGCCTGCAACGAGGAAGGCACGGTTGCAGACCGCCTCCACTTCCACCTGATCAACAATCTTGAGCGCCCGACAGGACTGGAGCTGCAAGTTCCCCTGCCGCCGCGTGAGATCCATGACCGGCTCGGGCTGGATCGACAATCCGGAGACCTCCTTCTCGACGCTCCAGAGATGAACCCCATGCGCATCGCGCCCCGCAACGATGAACAGATCCGCGATGGGAGCATCGACAACATGATCGATGCTGCCATCCAGCAGCCATTCGCCGGCCTCCTCCCGAGCCGTGATCTCAACGGCTT
>Ga0207806_1000050_pt1 | contig 25874 bp, 25 predicted proteins | sample LuqExpMetageno72_FD_187829 | JGI IMG/M metagenome (GOLD analysis project Ga0207806, IMG submission 187829) | Tropical forest soil microbial communities from Luquillo Experimental Forest, Puerto Rico - Sample 72 (SPAdes) | ecosystem: Environmental > Terrestrial > Soil > Tropical forest ...
TTGCGCGACGCTGGTGCGCCCGCATTTCTCGGGATGCGACACAGGCTATTCTTGGTCCGTGCAACAGGTTGCAGATCGGCCAGCCTGACCGTGGGCGCACACCTTGGGCAGACCTCACGGGAGGCGTCGCAGTTAGCTCGCGATACAGTGATGATGTAGGCGGGCTTTGCCATGCTTGACCGCCTGACAGTGCGACGCCGCCGCAGCGTTCTGCGCCCCCACGTTTGTCGTCGCTGCTGACGGTGCTGGGCCGTCGCTACCCAAGGCCCGGACAACAAACGTAGGGACTACGAGCAAAACCAAGATAAGTATGACCGTCTTCGGCTTCATTTCCGACGCAGCAGCTTGTTTCGCCTGTGTCGGGTGCAAGGCAGCGTGTTGCTGCTCCAAGCGCCGCTTGGTGCTGGATAGGAACGACATGGTGGTGATCGACATAAAGATCGAGACGATGATGCGGATGATGAGAAGGGGCAGCAGCAGCACTTGCATCGGTGGTATCCTGTTGGCGGCCCATATTCGGGCGGAAGGAACTGACGGGATCACCGATACCGCAATAGGGTAAAACTTTTGTCACTCATGAGTGACATGTCACTGATCGTCGGTGGACTGATCGGCGACGTTGCAGCCCAAGTCCAGCTATGGAAACGGATGTCTGCAAACGTCTTGGCGAGAACTTGAAGCGGCTGCGAAACGCTGCGGGGCGGTCGCAGGAAGACTTTGCTCACGACGCCAACATTCACCGGACCTACATCAGCGACCTCGAGCGTGGTGCGCGTAATCCGACGATCCGGGTCGTTGACCGTCTGGCGAAGGCGTTGGGTGTGGGGCTGGGCGATTTACTGGATTGATCGGCACGCCGACGCAGGGCTCAAAGCATCGGATGGGTCAGCATGTTGTCGGGCAAGAGCGCCGCGATGGTTTCAGGCAGCGTGGCGATTGGCGAATGCGTGATGTCCGCCGCTCCCCATTCATGCTGGGTGCGCAGGTGCTCGGCGATGTCGAGGCCGTAGCGCGGCGTGAGCGCCCACCATTCCCGTCCGGTGACGGCGTGGGCATCCACGATCCTGCGCCAAGCATCCCATGCGAAGTGCCGCTTGTGCAGCGCCATGTGGCAGTGATTGCACAAGCTCGCCGGGCGCAGGACGTGATAGTAGCTCTCCGAATGGAACGCGACCTTCGTGCGAGTGTCGCAGATGTCGCAACGGCTAGGCCGGGGTAAGCAGCCCGCCGTTTGCAGCCAGCCGATCAACTGACCGCCGCGCCGACGCTCGATCCCGGTGAACCCGTTGTAGGCGCGCAAGAGCGGCCATGGGCTTTCCTGATAGGCCAGTGGCACGCGGAATGGCTCTCGCAGCCGGTGAGATGGCAGGGCGTCGATATAGGCGTCGATGTCCACCGGGGCCGTCACCGGGCGGACCTGTTGAGGATGGCAGTGATGGCAGTCAGTTTGCGGTCAACCGCTTCCAGCCCGGATCGTAGGTGGGCCACCAGTATGCGGTGCATCTCGGGGGTTGCATCTCGGCTTTGCGCCTCCATCGCGAGCGCCGCGATGTCCTCGGCGTTTGCCATGATGTCGGAGAACTGGTGGCGGACGGATTTTCTCATGCCGCATTCTCCGCGATGATCCGATGCACCGACGCTCTGCTTATTCCCAACTGTGCTGCGATGGCGGTGGGGCCCATGCCGGATGCGCGCAATTCGCGAACCTGAGGCGCGAGGCGGCGCGCTGTCGGTGCCCGGCCACGGTAATGCCCATCGGCCTTTGCGCGGGCAATTCCCCAACGCTGCCTTTCAAGCATCGCGGACCTTTCCCATTCCCCAATGGCAGCGAACAGGGTCAGGAACATCCGGCCAGTCGGACTTTTGGTGTCAACCGCGCTGCCGCCAAAATCCATGATTTTCAGACCGACCCCTTTGGCCTCCAGCTTCGCGACAATCCCTAGAAGGCCAGCGGTGCTCCGGGCAAGCCGGTCAACCTTGCAAACCACCAGCGTGTCGCCTTCACGCACATAGTCGAGCGCAGCATCGAGTTGGTCGCGCTGAGCCACGCTGGAAACCATCTCGCCGAATATCTTGGTGCAACCCGTTGCAACAAGCTGCGCGTGTTGAGCTTCATAGCCGAAAATTTGTTCGCTGGTGCTGGAACGGCAATAGCCGATGAGCGTCGTAACCATCTGACAAACCTCACTTTTCTACCAAAAAGGAATGCCAGACTTGCGCGATTATGTCACGGAAATTGCTCGGTTTTTGACGAAAAATGTGGGTCAGAGGTTGGCGGTTGCATTCATGCGGAAGCACACAGCATTTGCGACATGCTGGAGCGTCTGCGCCAGACAGACACCGGGCGCGAAAGTCTCCGTAAGTAACCTGGCGAGGCGGCAGCGTCGCACATGGGCCATGATACTGCGAGACACTGCCTCACTGCCCGCGCGGCCATTTCTGTGAGACACAATTTGGACCGTTTTTGCCGATCTCTTTGAAGTAACGGTAGGGCAAGGTCTTGTGCGACAGATAATCAGCCGTGTTCCAGTAAATGCACTCCAAGTGCGCGCCGTCGAGCATTCGGGTTCGCATTTGATGTGTGAGATCGAAAGAACTGATCGAAGCCATTGAGGCGCTGTTCAACTACCCGATCAAGCTTTGCGAACGTCGTTGAACAAAGAGCTGCACCGTAGGAGCCGCGCCAACCTCTGATCGTGTTATCGACCGCCGCAATGGTTTGCGCATAGCAACGCTCTGTTTGTGCTAGGGGCTTCTGTTCAACCGCTCGCCTGATAGACCTCCGCCCGTCGCTTAGCAGCGTGTCAATGCGTCCGATCAGTGTATCGCAAGCGCGCTTTGATGGGCGATATTGACCGGGGATGATCTCGTAGCCGAGAAAAACGTGTGGCTCACCGATTGCCCCGATGAAAGCCTTGTTCGGATCAGCGATAGGATCATAGATGTCCATGCCAAGCGCCGCCAGATGGGTCTTTGCGCTCTGCATTGCCTTCGACACCTGCGTCCTCGTGCCTCCTAGAAGGATAAAGTCGTAGATGTAGCGAATGCAAGTGATGCCTCGACCGGCAGTATTCATCTGCTGGTGAAAAGCCTCCAGCACGATGTTGCCAGCCAACGCCGACAATGGACACCCCTGCGCCACGCCGTCCGGTCCAGTTGGGAAGAGCTTGCGGTCCTCGTCACTAAGCAAGGCGGCATTGCTCAATTCGACTGTGAGCGCCCTTTCCAGCAGATCAATGAACGCTTCATCATCAGTGTCCCGGCGCAGGTAGTCTATCACCGCCTGACGCGGTATCTTCGTGAAGAATCCGGAGATGTCGGAGCCAGCAACAAATTTGGCCCCGCTGGCGCAACATTGGTCGAATAGAGCAATCGCGTCATCGACGCCGCGACCTCGTATCCCCCCTATGGATGTCGGCGTGGCAAGCACTCGTTGGGCACCCGGCGCATCTTTTGCGTCTTGGAGCACATTCAAGATGGCGCGTTGGACGATCCGATCTTCCAATGGTGCAACCACGATTGGCCGCTTCCCGGCTTTGCCCCCGCCCTTTGGTGGCGTCGCACCGTATGCCTGTGCGAATTGGTATCCCTTGCTCAGTCTGCGCTGGAGGCGGCTGATGTTCTGCGGAAGGTATAGCCCAAAGTCCTTCGCGGCTTGCTTCGTTGACGCCGTCTGCGACGTTTCAGCATTTCGCCGGATCGCGTGCCACGCATCGACGAGCACTCTTGTGGACCGCACCCTTTCGGTAAGCGACCTCGTTCTGCTAGCTGTAGGGCCTGTCGACAAAGTTTTCCCCCGGCTAGCGAAACGTTCCTTCGGGCTTCGCACCGGCAACCATGGTGGCCGCTACATCAACCCGCACCGCGAGGCTCATCGCCACGCGCTGGCCCCCGCCTCCGTGGCCTGCACCCATGATGGGCCAAGCCAGAATGAGGGACAATTCAGCTATCTCGATATAGGGATGGGTTTTGGCATTTTAAGTCCATCCGATTATTTTCTTTGCAGCTTAAGGAGTTGGATGCTTGTGCTGGTCGCCGACCTCATCAATACAGAGCGGGTCGAGAGGAACCCGCGTGTCACAGTCGTTTTTTGACCATCCGATACTAAACTCACCGTATGACCCGCCGTCGCGGTATCATGCGCTAGACGATGATGGACAACCGCTGGAGCTACCGCCGATTGACGGGCGGCGGCCCTGTGACTTCATCACCCCGGTCCCCAAGCCGAAGCGCCGCCCGGCAAAGGCGGTGCAGGCAACTATGGTGTTCGAGGATGCCGCTGGGCTGACTGATGCGGGTCAGGAATATAACCCTAAGCCGATCATCAATGAGATACGGTCACATGTCGCCACGTGGCGGTCATTGCCCAGCGACCGCGATTGGGGCGTCACCCCGGCGACTGCCCGCCTTCTACATTATTGGCGGCGCACCGAGGTTGAGGGCCTACGCCCGTTCTTCTGTCAGGTCGAGGCTGTCGAAACCGTCATTTGGCTGACCGAGGTTGCCCGCACGCAAAAGCGGTATGCCAACATCTGGAAGCACATCGAAGGGGCAAACCAGCAATCCAGCCCCGACCTGTTGCGCTTGGCAATGAAGATGGCCACGGGCGCGGGCAAGACGACGGTCATGGCGATGCTGATCGCGTGGCAAACGGTCAACGCCGTGCGGTCGCCTACCAGCACACATTTCAGTCGCGGGTTTCTGATCGTCGCGCCCGGCATCACCATCAAGGATCGCTTGCGGGTGCTTCTGCCTGACGACCCCGATAACTACTACCGTCACCGGGACATGGTGCCTTCGGACATGCTGCCGGAGATCGCCAAGGCCAAAGTCGTCATCACGAACTACCATGCCTTCAAGCGGCGGGAGACCATGGATGTCTCGAAGGTTGGCAAGGCGCTGCTCCAAGGCCGTGGCGAGGCGCTGACCACTATCGAGAGTGAAGGCCAGATGCTCCAGCGCGCCTGCGGCGAATTGATGGCCATGAAGAATGTCGTCGTCATCAATGACGAGGCGCATCACTGCTATGAGGAACGTCCGCAAGGCAGCGTCGAGGAACTGGACGATGCCGACGCCAAGGCGGAAGCGAAAGAGAACAAGGAAGCCGCTCGCCTCTGGGTCAACGGTATCAAGGCGCTGAAAAAGAAGGTCGGCGTCCGGGCCGTTTATGATCTGTCGGCCACGCCATTTTTTCTCGCCGGGTCGGGCTATGTCGAAGGCACGCTGTTCCCATGGGTGGTCAGCGATTTTTCGCTGATGGACGCCATTGAGTGCGGCATCGTGAAACTGCCGCGCGTGCCGGTGGCCGACAATCTGCCGGTTGCCGACATGCCGATCTACCGCAAGCTGTGGGATCACATCGGCAAGGAAATGCCGAAGAAGGGTGCAAAGAAGGCGGACGATCTCGACCCGCTCAAACTCCCGACCAAGCTACTGACCGCGCTCGACGCGCTCTACAATCACTATGTGATGGTGCACGAAGAGTGGTGGCGGGCGGGCATCCCCGTGCCGCCCGTGTTCATCGTCGTCTGCAACAACACTTCCACATCCAAGCTGATTTACGAGTATATTTCCGGGTGGGATCGGCCCAACCCTGACGGCGAAGCGGTCAACGTGCATCGCGGCCACCTTGAACTGTTCCGCAACTATGACGAGCACGGCAATCGGATCGCCCGCGCGCCAACCTTGTTGATCGACAGCGCCCAACTCGAAGGCGGCGAGGCGCTGGACCCGGACTTTCGCAAGATGGCTTCGGCGGAGATCGAGCAGTTCCGGCGTGAGCGGCAGGATCGCACCGGGCGCGTCGAGGATGCCGATGACATCGACGATGCCGAACTGCTGCGCGAGGTAATGAACACTGTCGGGCGGGTGGGCCGGTTGGGCGAAAGCATCCGCTGCGTCGTGTCGGTCTCTATGCTGACCGAGGGTTGGGACGCCAACACCGTCACTCACATCCTCGGGGTCAGGGCGTTCGGCACGCAACTGCTGTGCGAACAGGTCGTCGGGCGCGGCCTGCGCCGACAGTCCTACGAACTGAACGATCACGGCCTATTCGACGTCGAATACGCCGACGTGCTTGGTATCCCATTTGACTTTACCTCGAAGCCGGTGATCGTGAAACCCACGCCACCCAAGCTGGTGACGCGGGTCCATGCGGTGAAAGAGCGAGTGGCCGAGCGCCCGGAACTGGAGATCAGCTTTCCGCGTGTCGAGGGCTACCGTGTCGATCTGCCGGAAGAGCGGATCAGGCCCAGCTTCACCGAAGACAGCCGACTGACTGTTGATCCAGAAATGATCGGCCCTTCGCGCGTCACCATGCAAGGCATTGTCGGAGAGACCCAAGAACTGACCGCTCAAGGCGTCGGCGATCAGCGGCCCAGCGCCATGCCTATTCGCTCGCAGCCCACCTGTTGAAGCGGTTCGGCGATGGCAGCGGCGATTTGCCGGTGCATTTGTTCGGGCAGGTCAGGCGGATCGTGCGCGAATGGCTGGATGGTGGCTATCTCGTGCTCAAGGGCGTGCCCATGGGCGTGCTCGATTATCTGGAGATCAAGGATCAGGCAGCGGAACGCATCTTCCTTGCCTGCCAGCGGTATGAGCACGGGCCGAAGGCGATCAAGGCCATCCTCGATCCTTACAACCCGCAAAGCTCGACCCGCCATGTCGGCTTCACCACCAGCAAGGGCACCTATTCCACCGATCCACGCCGAAGCCACGTCAGTCACGTTGTGTGCGACAGCACATGGGAAGCCGAGCTTGCGCGGGTGCTGGAGACGAACAAGCGCGTCGTTGCCTTCGTGAAAAATCAGGGCCTCGGACTGGAGGTGCCATATCGCGACGGCTCGAAGCCCCGGCGCTACATTCCGGATATGGTGGTCAAGCTGGATGACGGACGCGGGCCAGATGATTTGCTCAACCTCATCTTGGAGACGAAGGGCTATCGCAAGGGCGACGCGCAGTTGAAGGCGGAGACTATGAAAACGATGTGGGTGCCGGGCGTGAATAACCTTGGCACGCATGGCCGTTGGGTCTTTGCCGAGTTTACCGATGTCTTCGAGATCGAGGACAAGTTTACCGAATTGGCCGAGGGATTTGTTGTGAAATGACCAAAGAAAACCAGCGGTATAGTGCCGATTTTGAAAGTTTGACGAGTGTGCACGCCACGGAACCGGCGATGCGATGGCTCATTCCGGTAGCCCTTGACGGTGACACCATGACTTATGGTCAACTCAAGCGCCGTCTTGAACAGGAGGCCGGATTTGCCACGATTTTTAGCGCGCATGTAGGCCATGTGGCGGGCGCACTGATGAACCTGATCAAAAAAACTGAACCGAACGCACCGCTGATAAACGCACTGGTAGTCAACCAAGATGATGGGCAACCCAGCGACGGCGTGGGTTCTTACATGGCGGATCGCTTTCATATCAGGGAATTGGCGGAGGAAGGGGCAAAAAAGGGCGACCCTGACCTTTGGAAAGCGACGTTCGAGCGCGCCGCAGCCGAGGTATATCGCTACAGTGCAGAGGAATGGGCGGCCCTGTATCAGCGAGTATTTGGCAAGCCCCTTGCTCCAGTCAAAATTGCGAGGGATCGTCTAGAACGGAAGGAAGGGACTGAAAAGGACGGCTTGAAATACAACGAGCGTAATTATGGGAAAGGTGGAGAAGGCCCGGAGCACAAGGCGCTACGTGAATGGGTTACAGCTAACCCCGGCGCGATCCGAAAAGCGTTCGCATCTGCTCGCACCGAAACGGAGGCCGATCTCTACTCTGGAGATCGTGTCGATGTCATTTACTACTGCGAAGACAGGACAGTCGTATTGGAAGTAAAATCTCGTATTTCCAATGAAATTGATCTTCGGCGCGGCGTCTATCAGTGCGTGAAATACCGAGCCGTCAAAGCAGCCATGGACGTCAGAAATGAGCCTGTAGTTGATGCGTTTCTCGTAACCGAAACCGAAGTTTCCGGGGAGATCAAAGCATTGCTTCGTCTACACAACATCAAACATTTCATTGCGCCGAAAGACAGGAAATAGCCTATGGCCCGCGCCCCAAAAGGCCCCAAGCAAGTCACCACCCTCAATCACGAGGTCGACGCACGGCGCAACATTCCTACGGCGGAGATGGCCGATCTGGCGGCGATGCAGGAAGAGCGCGATCCGTTGCAACCCGTTGCATATCCACGCGCCCGGCCCTTGGCCGAGGGCGAGATTCGCGAGCGGGATACGGACCTTGATCCGCAGATCGTGTGGAACGGGGTGCGCATTACGCTGACCAAGGGCCAGGTCGCGCAGCTTGCCGAGACCGGCACCATCGAGATTGGCGAAGCGCAACTGGTGTGGCGCGGCAAGGATCGGCAGGATTGGTCCGACCTCGTCGTCACCGCGCCGCCGCTGTATATTCAGGAGAAGGTGCATCCCAAGGCGATCATCGACGATCTGGTGCGCCAGACCAAGGTGGCCAAGGAAGACGCCAGCGACGCGCCGGACCTGTTTGCCGACTTCAACGGCCTGTCTGACCCGCTGATGCGCACCGAGTTTTACCAGCACGATCAGCACTGGTCGAACCGGATGATCCTTGGCGACAGCTTGCAGGTGATGGCCAGCCTTGCTGAGCGGGAGGCGCTGAAAGGCAAGGTGCAGGCGATCTATTTCGACCCGCCCTATGGCATCAAATTCAACTCCAATTGGCAAGTTTCGACGCAAAACCGCGATGTGAAGGACGGCAAGCGCGAAGACCTAAGCCGCGAACCTGAACAGGTGAAGGCGTTTCGCGACACATGGAAAGATGGAATCCATTCCTACCTGACCTATCTGCGCGACCGCCTGACGGTGATGCGCGAATTGCTGACTGAAAGCGGCTCGATTTTCGTTCAGATCAGCGATGAAAATGTTCATCGCGTCAGGGGTCTTCTCGACGAAGTGTTCGGCGAAGATAATTTTTGTCGACTGATCACTGTTCAAAAGACAGGGAGTCAAGCCAGCAAATTTATCGGAGCGATAGTGGACTTCATTGTTTGGTATGGAAAAAATACATCACATACGAAGTTCCGGCAGCTCAATATATTGCGAGAGGCGGGTGACCTATCATCCGACCGATATGACCAAATCGAACTAAGCCCAAACCACGCTCGAAGGCTTAGTAGGGAAGAGATAGAGCGGAAGGTTTCATTGCCATCGGGTCGGGTTTTTCAAAATACTTCGCTGATCAGCGATGGAGAGTCGAAGACGGATCAGGCATTCCATTTTCAAGGCGTGCTTTTGCGACCAAAATCTGGATCGCATTGGAAGACATCGTCTTTAGGGATGGCTAAGTTGGCTCGTGCAGGAAGAGTGTCATGGGCAGGAAAAACTGTAAGATACACGCGCTATCTTGATGATTTTCCTGTATTACCAATTTCTGACCGATGGGACTCAATGCAGATCGGAACAGAACTGACTTATGTGGTGCAGACATCGCCAAAAATCATTGAGAGATGCCTGCTAATGGTCACCGACCCCGGTGATCTGGTTCTTGATCCAACGTGCGGATCGGGCACGTCAGCTTACGTGGCAGAGCAGTGGGGGCGCCGCTGGATAACCATCGACACAAGTCGGGTTGCGCTGGCTCTTGCCCGCACGCGGATCATGGGCGCACGGTATCCATGGTATTTTTTGGCCGACAGCCCGGAAGGTAGGCGCAAGGAAGCCGAGATCACCGGCAAACCGCCCAGCGATGGCAAGACCTATGGCGACGTCCGGCAAGGCTTTGTCTACGAGCGTGTCCCTCACATCATGTTGAAGGACATTGCCAACAACGCCGAGATCGACATCATTTGGGAGCAATGGCAGGCCAAGCTAGAGCCGCTGCGCAAGGAACTGAACGACGCGGCTGGCAAGAACTGGCAGGAATGGGAAATACCCCGCGAACCGCAAGCCGGATGGTCTTCAAACGTGACCGGCGTGCACAAGGCTTGGTGGGATGCGCGCATCGCGCGGCAGAAGGAAATTGACGCCTCCATCGCCCGCGCTGCCGACGTCGAATATCTTTACGACAAGCCCTATGCCGATCCGGGCCGGGTGCGCGTCGCCGGGCCGTTCACGGTGGAAAGCCTCTCGCCCCATCGCATCGTGCCCGCCGATGCCGAGGATCAGCTTGCCGAGGCCGAAACCGCCAGCGGCAAGAAAAAGAAGGGGCCGCTTTCGGCTTCCGAAACCGACTTTGCCGCGATGGTGATCGAGCACCTCAAATCGGCTGGCGTCCACCAGACCGACCGCGCCGACCGCATCGAGTTTACCAGCCTGACACCCTATGCCGGGCGCGGGTATATCGGTGCGGAAGGCCGGTTCATGGAAGGCGAGACCGAGCGCCGGGCGGCGATATTCATCGGGCCAGAGTTTGGCACACTATCCCGCGTCGATCTCACCGCCGCCGCGCGCGAAGCCGCCGAAAGCCGGTTCGACGTGCTGATCGCAGTCAGCTTCGCCTTCGATGCCCACGCTTCGGAACTGACGCGGCTTGGCCCGCTGCCAATCCTGAAAGCCAAGATGAACCCCGATCTGCACATGGCGGGCGAGTTGAAGAACACGGGCAAGGGCAACCTCTTCACCGTGTTCGGCGAGCCGGACATCGACATTCTGGAAGAGCCGGATGGCCGGATCGCAGTGCGCGTCAATGGCGTGGACATTTACGATCCCAATACCGGCGAGGTGCGGTCCAACGACGTGAAGGGCATCGCCGCGTGGTTCATCGACACTGCCTATAACGAAGAGAGCTTCTTCGTGAGGCACGCCTATTTCCTCGGCGCGAACGAGCCATACAAGCAGTTGAAGACGGCCTTGAAGGCCGAGATCGACGAAGAGGCATGGGCGACGCTCAACCGCGCCACCTCGCGCCCGTTCGACAGGCCGGACAGCGGGCGCATCGCGGTGAAGGTCATCAACCACTTCGGCGACGAGGTGATGAAGGTGTTTGGGGTATAGCCAATGGATGATGCAGATTTTGGCGAAGCGTTTTTGCAAGCAAATGCGCGCCCGGACTTTATCGCAAGCCAGTTCGCCGATGTGATCCGCAGCCTCATGCGCGCCGTCAGCGCAGATGGCGCAAGTGATGCCGTCTACCGGGCATCAGAGAAAATGAAGTTCGTCACCGATCTGCTGCAACGATGCTCTGAACGTGTGACATGGCATGGAATGTTCACGGGAGCGGTTGAAGAGATACAAAGCGCGATCCCTGAGGACGATGATGATCGTCGGTATGTGCGCGCGGCAAAACGCGGCACTAAATACCTTGTGGAGCTTTCGTGCACCGATCCAGCCGCCAGTGGCCGTGCTTCCAAGCGGCAAAACGAGTTTCGTGATACAATCCGCTGGATTGAGGAAAGCCGAAGCGGTCGGCGATGATATTCATCAATTGCTTTGGCGACGCGGCGGTGAAGGTATTTCGGGTATGATGGAGGGGTGCGAATGAAGCCTGTTGGATGGTGGAAACTCAAGGATCAGAGCTTGGGCCTTGCTGCCCGAGAAGCGGGGTATGACCTGTCCATGTATCCAGATTACCCACCGAGTGTGCAGCAGGTGCTAAAAGCTGCGGCCATCAAAAACGTCATGGCGACCATTTTGGACGATTTTGAATGGGAATATGGTCGCGAGCTAGGATCGGTGAAGCAAGGTGTTTACGTTATTTCGCTCTCTAATCCATTTACCATTCGGTATCCTCAATCAACATCCGACATAATTTACATTGGCCGGGGCAGCATCAGCGGTCGCCTAAAATCACACTTTGAAAACAGTCTTTTCGATGTGATGATGAGCCTCGCTGGATCGAACTTTTCGTTCTATCTTTCTGAACCAATCGACAAAGATGGCGAAGGGTATTTCAAGCAGCTAGAATATGACCTGTTGGAAACTTTTCGCACGAAGATTGGTGGAGGGAAATATCCCATATTGAACAAAAACGCCGGTTCTAACCAAGACTTGAAGCTTGGTGTCGGCTGGAGCAAGCCGCTCAAGGGCGCGGGCAAGAAGCCTACATGGGCGGTTGAGCCGACAGGGAAACGGCCCATCAAGACACTCTCGAACTAGAGCTAGGCAAGTGGCCATGAACTTCCACATCGCCGACAGCTTCACCGCCGCTCTCGCCCGCCTGTCAGGGCAAGAGCAAAAGCAGGCAAAGACGGCGGTGTTTGATCTGCAATTGATCCCGGCGCATCCCGGCCTGCAAATGCACCGGCTGACGAATAGCCGTGATCCGAACTTCTGGTCGGTGCGGGTCAATCAGGACATCCGGATCATCATTCACAAGACCGAGGCGAGCTTCATGCTGGCCTACGTCGATCACCACGACAAAGCCTATGCGTGGGCGGAGCGTCGCCGGATCGAGGCGCACCCGCGCACTGGCGCGATCCAGATTGTCGAGGTTCACGAGCGGATCGAGGATGTCGGGCCGCTGTTCGCGCCCGTCCCGCCCCAAGTCATGCCCGCGCCAGCACCCGCGCAACCCGTTGCACCACCGATCTTCGCTAGCCTGTCAGAAGATGCCCTGCTCAACGTCGGCGCGCCCGCTGATTGGATCGCTGACATCCGGACGTGGAGCGAGGAACGCTTTTTCCAGTTGAGCGACAGGCTACCCGCCGAAGTTGCCGAGGCGCTGCTGGACTATGCCGCCAACGGGCGTTTGCCCACGCCGGAACCCGCGCCCGCCAATCCTTTCGAGCATCCCGACACACTCCGCCGCGTCCAGACGATCACCAGCGAAGAAGAACTGCGGCTGGCGCTGGACTTTCCGTGGGACAAGTGGAGCGTGTTCCTGCACCCGTCGCAGCGCGATGTGGTGGACCGGGATTTTTCCGGCCCGGCGCGCGTCACCGGCACGGCTGGCACCGGCAAGACCATCGTCGCCCTGCATCGCGCCGCTCGCGCCGTTCGCGAGGATGCGCAAGCGCGGGTGTTGCTCACCAGCTTCTCGCGTCCACTGGTCAATGCGCTCCGGCCCAAACTGGCTATCCTGCTGGCTGACGATCCCGCCAAGCTGGCCCGCGTTTCCATCTCGTCCTTCGAGGATGCCGCGTCAGAGCTTTTTCAGCTTGCCACGGGGCGAAAGCCCACCCTTGCCTCGATTGACGCCCAGCGGGCCGCGCTGGAACGCGCGATGGCCGACCTTGGATATGCTGACCTCTCGGCACGCTTCGCGTTCGCGGAGTGGCGGCAGATCGTCGATGCGTGGAACCTGCCGGACCTTGATAGCTATGCGAAGGTGCCCCGCATTGGTCGGCGGAACCGGATGGGCGGGAAACAGCGTGAGGCTCTATGGCCCGTTTTTGAAGCGACGCGGCGCGCACTGGCCGAACGCGGTTTTCTCACGGCATCGCAGTTGTTCGCCGCCGTGGAAGCCGACGCCTCTGCCCACGATCCGAAGCCCTTCACGCATGTGATAGTCGATGAGGCGCAAGACTTGGGCGTCGCCGAACTTCGCATGATGGGTTTGCTGGCATCCGGGCCGAACGCGCATTTCTTCGCTGGCGATCTAGGCCAGCGGATTTTCCAGCTTCCCTATTCGTGGCGCGCATTGGGTATGGACGTCCGGGGCCGGTCATCAAGCCTACGGATCAATTACCGGACATCCCGCCAGATCAGAGAGGCGGCTGACCAAATGCTGCCGCCGAAGGTCCGCGACGTGGACGGCATCGAAGACGACCGGACGGGCGCGCAGTCCGTGTTTGAAGGTCCGGCACCCACAATCACCGCATGTGCGGATCAGGCAGACGAAACGGCCAAGGTCGCAGCCTATCTGCGCGCCGCCGTTGATGACGGCATCAGCCCCGGCGAGATCGGCGTATTCGTCCGTTCCACCGAATATCTGCCGCGATGCCGGGCGGCAGTGGTAGCGGCAGGTCTGGAAGCGAGGCAATTGACCGAGCGGGCCGATGATGTCGCCGACCGCGTTTCACTCGGCACCATGCACCTTGCCAAAGGGCTAGAGTATAAGATGGTGGTTGTAATGGCCTGCGACGACGAGGCATTGCCGTTGCAATCCCGTGTCGATGAGGCAACCGACGAAGATGAGCTTCGCGAGGTTTTCGATACCGAGCGACACCTGTTCTATGTCGCCTGCACCCGCGCCCGAGACAGGCTGCACATCACGGGCGTGCAACCCGTATCAGACTTTGTAGCGGATATGCTGTCGTTTCAAAGGTAGATCTGCCATTCACCTCCATTGTTGGACGGGGAAAGAGCAAAATCCCTCAGAAACATACCAATATCCATCAGCCACAGCGCAATCAAACACCTCTTCTGGCGAAAGTATATTTACTTCCTTCATCCGAGGGAAAAAATTCTCATTATTTGGCGTTCTGGACAAGTCAGATGTGAGGCGCTCAAGAGTCTCCATCTTTGAAGGTAGTGAAAATCCAATTTTTCGAGCGTATTCCTCAATATTATCATTTGAATGATAATTTCCCATTTTTCTTTATGTGGATATAATTTCTGTCCTCCTCGCCCATCTGGCATGAGCCGAACACCTGCTGCGCAACGACGGACCAATTTGGACATTATGCCAAACCTGAGAAGCATTTGTTGCACTTTCAGCAGCTCTGCGTCGTTGGATTGATTTAGCCTCACTGACCGCCCCTTTTTTGTGTTACCTTGAGGACTGCCATCACTGTCGAAGAAGCCTTGCAAAAACCCGGCGACCAAAGGTGCAGAACCATGCAACAGCGCCGGACGAATATCCTTTGTCAGCGGAAAAAGATACTGATCTACCATTCTTGACAGTTGTTCGCTGCGTATGGTCCACGTTCCATTAGTCCGATTGTGATACCCGCCGCTATAGCTACCAGACACACCTAGCGAACGCACAAGCGCGTCCGCCCTCAACTCTAGGTCATATTCTTCTCCGTGCCAGAAGCGAAGGTATGTGCCCGATGAGTTTCCGGGGTTGTGGCCACCATTGCCTTTAATGTGGCCGACCGCCCAGCCGACATCAAAGTCCGGGTGTTCATGGCAAACCTCCATGCGCCGATGATTACCCATTTCGAGCCTATCGCCGACCGCGACACGGCATGCTGGAATTTCTTCGGAGAGGACGTAATCCGGCCCCCTCCTGTAATATCGAAATAGACGATGCTCAGCCGAGCATTTCAGTCTGCAGCCTTCGGCAGTCACGATCTCATAGATTGGGACCACTCCGCTGGTGCGGAACGCGCTGGCGCGCACGGCCTTCCCATTGACCAGAGCATCGAACGCACCTTCCATCAATTCCGCTACCGGGCGCGGTCCCAGAACAGTCATGATCTCGGTGTCAGATGTTACGCAGGCACCGCAAGGGTTCACGATGAACGCATTGGTCTTGCCTCGCACGATCTTCTGGATGCGCTGGAGGTAGGTGCGGGTCTCGTCCTTCACCTGATAGCGGTTCGAGCCCACGTAGTCGCCGCTGCGGAACGCGCCCTTGTCTTGACCATCGGCGGTCGAGATCAGGAGGTGCTGGTTGATGATGCCCGGCTCGCCTGTCCCGTCGCCATAGGCACACTCTGCAACCCGTTGCAGCACGCGGCGCGCGTGTTGGGTCTTGGGCGTCTGGTAGTCGGGATGGTTCTTGGGCAGGCGGACGCGGTGCCAAAACTCTTCGTCCACGGTGACGCTGTTGTTGGATGACCAGAGGAAGGCCATCGGCGGGAAGCCGCCTTCCTCGGTGACGATACGGCGATACTCTATCACCTCATCCATGGAGAGGCCCTGAAACTCGATGGGGCGCTTGACTTCGATGAAGTCGAGGATGTCGGCATCGCTCCAGTGCTTGGTGCTCATGCGAGCGGCCCGGCGTGCGCCGCCCACCAGCACGGGCTCGGCCAACAGGTGGTCGATGTAGCGCGCCTGCTTCCACGGCTTCATGCCAGCGCCCTTGATCTTGACGATCTTCTCCAGTGCGTTCATCAGCGGAACCAGACCGGACGATGGGCGACCTTGCATAAATTGATGCCGCTGATTCGTTGGCAACAGGCTGGAATTTGTGATGGCGGAATGGTTAAACATATCTCATCCCCTCTCGCTGGTGGAGCGGGTCAGGCGGCTTTCCAGCCACGCGTCCAAATCGGCTTGCCGATAGCGGACAGCAGCGCCGAGTTTTATATAGGCGGGGCCATCACCGCTGATACGAAACCGTTCCAACGTGGGTTTGCTAAGGCGAACATATTTCGCCGCTTCTGGTGTCGTGAGAACATCTGGGGTCATCGGTGCTATCTCCTAGCAAGGGACAGCCCACTGAATTACCCTTATTTAAGCAGGTGTAATCAACGCTTGACAGCGAATAATGGAGGCCGACTTATTGTCCATTTCCCTCCAACTTCATCACGGCCTTCCGAATGCGTGTTTGCTTGGCATCGAAGTTAGCCCCGCCGATTTTGTCGCCGTGCTGGACCACGATTATTCGCGCAGCTTCATTGGCAGACTTAGCTCCACCATTTTTCAGCAATTCAAAGGCTTCGGCAACGAATTTCCGATCCTGAAACCCCGTTCCTACGGGACGGCCAATTCTCGGGATAGCGCGATTAGCAGCCTTTATGCTTGCGCCGACCTCCTCAAGGTCGATTACACCTCGGTCCTTCATCAGCCGCTGCCGGAAGGCTTCCCAATCCGATCTCAACGCCCACAAAGGCCTATCGTCCAACGACGATGGCGACCCTTCCAATGGGATATACCGCCCCGCCGTAAGGGTTTGATGCTGGATCGCGCGAGCTTCATGGTGATCCACTTTCTCGAGACCGTTATGCGTCATTATCCAAAGGTCCAACCTTCCCGCCTGCACCGCGCGGCGAATGACAACTTCCGCAATGGCCTCTATTTCCGCACGGCGCTTCAAATTGGCGGCGATGCCGCCACCTGACGGCTCGGGGACTGCCCACAGACGGTTATCGATAATCCATGCGTCAGTAGCTATGGCGGGGAGGTCGGCCAGCAAATCGCGCAAATTGCGAAAGCAGTCGTCGATGCGCAGACCGTCAGGCATGGCGATACAGGAGTTGCGAATGCTTCATCTCCAAGCTGCTGCTTTCCGGGTGGGAAAGCGGAGCGAGCAAAGTCCTACCAGCAACTCTTTGCCGATCTTCTAATGCTACGCAGAGGTCCGCTTTTTGGCGCCGAGCGGCACCACGTTGCCCTTGTTCGCTGGCTTGGAGATTGCGGCGACATGCCTGCTCCATGCCTCAAGCGCAGAGCGTTTCTCATCTTGCCAATCGTGGCGCTGATAAATACCCGCGACGCCGCTCCTTGCGCCCGATATGTGGTTCAAGACGGCTTCTGTCACCTCGAACCGGACGCCGAGGCGCTGGAGGCCGGTGGCAAGCGTGCGGCGTAGGTTATGGGTGCGCCAGCGCGGCAGTGCGCCGTCGTCTTCACGGACTTTTGTCACTTCGGCGTCCAGCAGCTTTTTCGCTTGCGAGAAGCAACTGATTGGGTGCGTTCCCCTGATCGACACCACCGGACCTGCCTTTGGCCAGCGTTGAGCATCCAGCTTGGCATCCTCCGCAGCGTGCTGCCTTGCGAGCGCCAACTGGTCCAGCTCCTCCACCACTGCGGGAGCCAGCGGCACAATGTGCGCGACGCCATTCTTCGCCTTGTCAGCGGGTATGATCCATGTCGCCGTGGCTCGATCAACCTCGGCCCACGTCACAGCCGCAACTTCCTCACGACGCTGCCCGGTGAGCAAAAGTAGCCTGTAAAATGCCCCCAGCGGTGCGCGCATCTGCCCGGTAGCTTGCCAGACCGATGCCAGTTCCTCGTCTGCCAGAACCCTATCGCGATGCTTGGGGCCTTTCGGCTTGGCCATGCTCGGCACGAAATTGTCGCGAATGTCGCCGCGCTCCAGCGCCCATCGGAACAAAATGGACGCATAGGCGAAAACTTGCTGGCGACTGGCTTTGCGCGCTGCGGGGATGCCATCAATGACGGCTTGCAGATCAGCCTTGGTGATGTGGGGCAGTGGCTTACCGCGCAACTTGGGCAACAGGTATTTGTTGATCGACACCTTCGCCTGACCGACACTGGTCCGGCGGTGATCCAATTCATATTCAGCAAGCCACTTTGCTGCCACCACCTCGAAAGCCAACTCACCTTCAAGGCGCGCCTTCTCGGCTGCTAACTGGACAGCCTCATCCTCCGCTGACGCCTTGTCCAAATCACGCTGCCGAGGGTCAATGCCCTGTTCCGCGAGGGCAGCCAGCATTTTTGCCTGTGCGCGCGCCTGTTCCGGCGTCAGCTTCCCATGCGCGCCGATTGTATATCGCTTCGGCGCAGGGCGCTTGGCGCTGCCGGGCCGCTCGATCCTATACTGAAAGACGTATATCTTGCCGCCCGAAGGCGTCACTTTCCGGCCATACCCAGAATTATTCGGCGTGGTAAAGGCTTGGGCTTTAGCCAGTCGTGCTATCTAAACCCAACTGAATCGTTCGTGGGCTGCGAACGGGAATAGTTTTAGGGCGAATCAGGCAGAGCGGCAGCTAGAGGCGTATGATATCTGGCCTCGATCCACTCTGCTCAGAGGCTTTAGCGGACTGGCGCTTTGAGATGCTAGCTGCTGCTAGAGGGATGCTGCTGATGTGCAGCGATTGCGGTCGAATCAAACTGATGGGCAAATTCCCAGTAGATGTTCATGTCTGATTGGTGAATAAATTCAAAGATCTAGTACCAGTTTCCTTGGGGTGTTCCTGCGCAAGGGATACTCCCTCTCTTTCTGCACGCAATCGAATGTATCCGCGCAAAATTGGTTCGCGCAATTGGTACCAGCCTTGCCGTGTGCCAACGAGTATCTCTCCATGGGAAATTTTTTTAAGAGAATTCATTCGGCTATTAAATTTTGCTCTATCGAAAGATTTTCCGCTCCTTTGTTTCATTATGTCTATATATGAAGTAAAAATATCTGAGCTTCTGCGGCTAAATTCATAATTTTCTGCGACTTCCTAAAGAATTTAGTGATAATCATTATTGTATTTCTTTGTTGATTTTTTGTAAAACTCTTTAATAGATGGCAGTACAGGGGGCGGCGCTTTTGGACAATTTCGGTCGAGAAGCTCAATTTCCAGCATAGCGTAGATCTACAACAGCTTTACGCGCAACTGGCGGTTCTGTGGGAACAGGGTGAGCAATGGTGGCTGAATCCCAAGGAGGAGGCCATGCTGGCGGCAATCAACAGCCAGCATACGGTTCGTTCAGCGATCCAGGAAAGACTGGAGGCCTATCTGGACCTCGACGCCGTTCAACGGGGGGAAGGGGTTTATCTGACCGCCATGGAGGTTCTGGGCAAGCTCGGCGTCCAGCGTCCCACGAACATGCAGTGCAAGGAAATGGGAGCAGCCCTTCGCCATTTGATCGGCCTTCCTAGGCGAGTGCAGGGGCGTGAAAGATGGCGAGTGCCTGCGCTGGAGAAGGAATACTTTGAAAAGCAAGGGCACGAGGCAGAAGGCGAGATTTACTGATCCCGTCCGGTGGGGGGGGGCAGGGGGCGGCAGCACGCCCAGCGGCCCACCATGAAAGGAAATCGCGATGCCCAAGGCGGCGTTGACAGCATCCTTCTGCCTGACCGCCCAGTGCGAGTCCGGTAAGAAACGCACCGACTACTATGACACCAGCATCACCGGCTTCACGCTGGAGGTTCGATCCAGCGGCTACAAGGTTTATACCTTGCGCTATCAGGATGCCTACTCCCGGCAGTGCCAGATCAAGATCGGGGCCTATGCGGATATCACCTTCGCAGCGGCCCAGAAAAAGGCAAAGACCCTGCGCGCTCAGGTCGTCGTGGGCGGCGATCCGGCGGCGGACAAGGCTCAGAAGAAGGCTATTCCGACCTACAGCGAGCTGGCGAACCAGCATCTGGCCTTCGCCAAGACCTACCAGAAGCGCCCCGGCAACACCGATGCCGTCCTGCGCGTTCACATCCTACCGCGCTGGGGGAACAAGCGCCTGGATGAAATCACCACGCCCGATGTTGCCAAGTGGCTGGCCAGCCTGCGCGATGGCGGATTGGCTCCGGCCTCGGTTGAAAAGATCTGCATTACCTTCAACCGCTCTTTTGAACTGGCGATCAAATGGCAAACACCGGGGGGTTAAGCGCAATCCGGTGCGCGGCATTCCCCGGCCCAAATACAACAATGCCCGCGATCGTTTCCTCACCTCGGATGAGGCGGGGGCCGCGAAGATGAGTGCTGGCTGGGCTGTGCCTGCCGCCGCCCCAGAGCAGGGCAGCACGCCAGACGTTTGGGCCTACCTTTTTTCATCCCCTCGGTCTCCTCGTGCGGCTGGGGGGGGCTTTCCAGGACATTTTTTATGGCGAACAAACCTACCATCACTTCGGCTGCCCACATCAGGGTCCCAGCCTCCACCCACAAGCCAAAGCCGCAGCTTGCCATATGGTATCAGCCGGGGCCTAAAATTTCGGGGGCCGATCTTGTCATCCGCCTGCCCGCCGTGTCTGGTATTGCAAAAGGCGATGACGGTCAGCCGGGCCATGCCTTCGGCGCAGTCGATCAGGGGCCTCTCACAGCCTCGCACGGCGCCGATAAGGATCGCGATGTGCCGTGGGAAAGGGCGGCGCAGGATATCGCTTTAGATCGGGTTAGGGGTGGCCTGCATGAGTTGCTGGCTGGCCTATCCGGGGTCAACAGGAACGATCAGGTGTTGGCCCTCATCGACGCGTGCCTGGACGAAGGTGTGAATACCCGTAAGGGCATCGTGGATATGCTCGGGGCCTTGGGCTTCAAACGGGAGCATGTCTGCATCTTGCTGCAAAAGGAAACAGGCAGCACCGTGGGGCGGCATTGCTGGAAAAAGGACGTAGAGGGCCTCTACAGCTCGTTGGGTGGGTGATCTGAACCCATCGCGGCGGAGTTGGTCGATCGCGTTCCTTGGCCTTGCACGCCCGGCATATGCTCAGATGCACCTGAGTATTTGCCGGGCGGCATGCTTATAAGCGGCGTGGCGAAAGTCGCAGCATCATCTTCCCGGCATGTGGGCAAGCAGGTCAACACGTTTGCACAGGGTGTCCAATTTTACAGTGATCGACGCTTATCAAAGCATTGTAACAGCGTTATAAGGTGGATTGATAGAACCCAAGTGGAATCAATGCGGAGGGCAGAATGCAGTCGAGGCTTGTGCGGGTTGTTGATGATGAGGCCGAGAGCGGCTGGGGTGATTGGGCTGCTAGTCTTGCTCATAAAAATTTCAAATATTCTGTTCTTGGGTTGATTAAACCATCTGCAGTCCCTTCAGCTGAAAAAATTAAAGAAGTTGGCGGAGTTGCTTATGATGCTGCGGAAAAATTAGTTAATATGCTTTGTAAAAGCAAGGGATCTGAAATAGAAAATATTCCACTATCTAAGTCAGTTATTCTGAAGGATGTGGACGGTCATGTTCTTGAGAAGGGCTCTGTCTATGCAGGGCATCCTTTGAATGGCTCCCTGATGAAGGCGAGTGCACTCCATTCTTTTATTTTGAAAGAGCAAAGGGCGCAAATCATTCGATATTTTCGCAGCGCGGTGGCGTTAAAGAGCTTGACGATAGAGATAATTTCCCAAAATTCAGGGGAATTTTATATGGGTGGGGGATGGAAGGCTATAAACGGCAAGGCAGAAAAAGAAGAAAAAGTGGAGCAAAGGCATTGGTTTGCAGTGTCCTATTCGGATCCTCAAAAAGAGAGTGAAGGCGAGGCCCGCGATTTGTTTTGGATGCCTTATTTTGATGAGCTTGTCGCTGCGACACAAGACTCTCGCGGCGGATCAATAGAAACTACTACAAGTTTGAATACTGCATTTGGAATATCTGCCGAAGCTGCTAAGATAGCTAACATTAATTCAAATTGGATATCTCAGCAAAGTTTTCTCGTTAAGGCTGAGTATATTTGAAGTTTATCGAACCGATCGATTAAATTTTAATTTTGGCAAGATGTTTATGAGATGAGGTGAGCTAAGCTTGAGTTCCGCTTTGTCTGTTTGTGGCATGAAGTCGGGCAATTGCGAAAAATTGTCAAACATCAGCGTGGGCGATCGCATATAGACTTTTTCATGGCGGCTTGCTATGTCTGACAAAATTGAAAATACGTCTGACGGAATTATCTTCATGCCTGCAAAGATCGAAGGGCCATCGCCCAAGCCTGAGGCCGCCACCATCGCTGCCCTGCGCGTGGCCTCGACGCTGAACTCTGCCCAGCTTGCTGGCCTACTGGCTGGCAAGAAGGAAAAGCGCGTCTCTGGCCGAGCCCATGAGCAACTGTTCCGGGCTGCTGCTGAACGCTCTGGGCTCGATGGCAGCGAGTTGATCGAATATGCGCTGGCCAAGGTGGCGCTGGAAGATAATTTCGCGGACAGGCTTTTGGGCCAGACGGGAACGGTGAGCCGGGATATCGATCTTGAGTTTTGATGTTGCTGCTTCGATCCGCCGCCTGAAACCACAAAAAAGAACCGAATCACTGAGTCGCAGAGACGATGCGGAGTTGCTGTTTGCCGAGCAGGTCGATGTTGTCGGGCCGCCCATCCTGCTGGACACCACGGTCTATATCGATGTGCTGCAGGGCCGCTTGCCGGAGGCTGTGGCTGGGCTGCTGCGGGTGCGCCAGATCAACCATTCGTCAGTTGCCGTGGCAGAGCTATCTCACCTGTTAGGGCGGCTTGATCCTGCTCACCCGCAAACGGGGAAGGTCTGCGAGACGGTTGAAGATACCATCGCCAACATTCCGCTGCACCGGCTTCATGCGCCTTCGATCGAAGCCATGGCCGAGGCGGGCATCCTGACCGGCGTGTATGCCCGTGTGCAGGGGCTACAGCGACAGGACAAGCAACCCTTGCTCAACGATGCTCAACTCTTCCTGCAAGCGTTGGTGCAGGGATGCCATCTGTTAACCCGCAACATCAGTGATATGGACTGTTTGCAGCAACTCCAGCCAGCCGGACGGGTGCTGTTCTACCGGCAAAAACCATAGGGGCGGCGTTGGGTGAAAATGAGAACCCTTAAATATCTCCTGAAACGATAACGAAGCGTCTTTCCCTTGAATGTCGGTGAATGTCGGTGACCTAATTGGTGCCAGTCCATGCATCGGCGTTGAGCTGCCGTACCCGGTTGGCCAGCACGCGGTGCAGATCGTTGATATGCTTAGCCGGGCAAGCATGATAACCCCTCAGGAGGGCGCAGAAGACACCCAAGTATGAGTATGGCCCGGAGCAAGAGTGACCCCAAGCGACGGCGGCGCCTCGTAGCGGCCCTGCTGGCCGTAGCGGCTCCAAGTGCTGGCTCTGCGCTCTCCGCATAGCTCCTGAGGATCAGACCATTGAGCATCTTAAGCCTGTATCCCTTGGAGGCACTGATGACCTCAAGAACCTCGTGCTGTGCCATCCAGGCTGCAACAGGTACCTTGGGAACCGGCCAGCGTGGCAGAAGATCAGGATGAGGGACCGGGGGCGCTTGATGTCTGTCGCGCGTTTCTCCTTTATCTTGAAAATATAATCAGTTATCCAGAGTCATGAAAAACTTCTTCACCGGACGCACCTCGTTTCTGAGAATGCACTTCAATGAGACGCACATCTCTTGCGGTACAGGTTTTTTCATACGCACTGCGGGCAGACTAGCGCTCGTGACCGCACGTCACAATTTGACAGGTAGGCACTGGGAAACGGGGGAATGCCTCTCAAGGGAAACGGCGGCGATTCCCAATCGAGTCAGCCTTGATGTGCCGATAGCGGAACGAAAAACCCCCGGTCGCTTCGGGTTTAAGGAACTTATCCTTCCTCTGACGGATGATTCGACTCCCCCTCGTGCAATCTGGCTGGAAGGCGGGCCTAATGATTTTTCATGGGACGTTGCGGTTATCCCGGTGCCTGATGGATGGGAGATTGCATTTGTTGAACGGTGGAAGGCTCAGCACAATCTTCAAGGTGATTTCGCCGTTGCCACCATGTGCGACCATGCGCCTTGGGAAGCCTTGGTTGCCCAAGAGCATCACGTAGGGTCCACCTTGTTTGCCCTAGGTTTTCCCTTCGCAAAAGATGGTGGGGTCAGAAATCAGCCGATTTGGAGATTCGGGGCAGTGGCGACCGAGCCAGCTACTGACTGGGATAACCTTCCCGTATTTCTGGCGGATTTATCTGGCCGAAATGGAATGTCCGGCTCACCAGTCCTCATAGGCATGGAGCCAGCAGTGCTATCGCTGGCGGGTATCTACACGGGCCGTATTCTGGACGAGAAAAATCACTCTGAACTGGGCTATGTTTGGAAGCTGTCTGCCATCGATAAGATACTTAAGGCTGGCCGGTTTGGGGCCGAGCCTTGCACCTGACGATGCCGGTTGCCATAAAGCCATATGCTCCAAGGGGGCCATCTGTTAACCGGCAATATCAGCGATATGAACTGTTTGCAGCAACTCCAGCCAGCCGGACGGGGCTGTTCTACCGGCAAAAACCATAGGGGCGGGGTTGGGTGAAAATGGGCATGAACTGGGCCGACATCTGGCCCTTTCCCATGCGAAAACACATTGGGTAGGAAAGCGCCCAGATCAGGATTTCGCTGAGTTTGGGAACCGGCTGGGCAGTTGGAAGTTTTGGGTCGAATTGGCAATCAAATGGTTAATTTTAAAATATAAAAATGAACAATCAAAGCCTTTCGTAATGATGGGATAACGTGTTCGAGTCACGTAAGCGTCGGCACCATTCACCCTCCCATTCCTGCAATCTGGTGCCTGCCCTGGCGGGAGGGGCGGTTTTGCCCTGTGGTTTGGGGGGCAGGAGGCGTGTTGGCACCTCCTGCCTGGCCGGGTTCACCAGGCGGTGGCGCCGGCGTCGATGGGGATGTTGGCGGCCGTGACATAGCCCGCCTCGGCCGAGGCCAGCCACACGGCGGCATGGGCGATATCCTCCGGCTCGCCCAGTCGTTTCAGCATGTTCTTGGCCAGCACCTGGCTTTCAAAGCCGGGATCGGCCGCCAGATGGCGGGCAGTGGCCGCGGTGCGGATGAAGCCGGGGGCAATGGTGTTGGCGCGGATGCCGTGGGGCGCGCCTTCCATCGCCAGCTGGCGGGTCATGGCCAGCACGCCGCCCTTGCCGGCGCAATGGGCCAGGGCGGGTGATCCTTCCAGCGCATGGGCGGCATTGGCGCTGGCAAAGTTGATGATGCTGGCGCCGCCCTGGCCGCCGGTGCCGCTGGCCTTCAGCCAGGGCCAGGCGGCGCGGGTGGCCAGGAAGGTGAGGTCCAGCTCGCCCACCAGCGTGGCGCGCCACTGGGCATAGGTCATCTCTTCCAGCCAGGCGAAGGTGGCAAAGGCAGCGGCATTCAGCAGCACGTCGATCCGGGCGTGGGCCGCGCCAATGGCGGCAAACAGGGCCGCCACCGCCTCTTCATCGGCCAGATCGCAGGCGGCATCGGCGCCGGCCAGATCAACGCCGATCACCGTGGCGCCCTCGGCCCGGAAGCGGGCCGCGCAGCCCGCCCCGATGCCATTGGCCGCCCCGGTGACGACGGCGATGCGCCCCTGCAGGCGTTCAGTCATGCGTGGCCGCTCCCTTGGTGGGTGCCGGTGCCGGGGCTGCTGTCCAGGCCGAGCGGGCATCGGGCGGGCCCAGCTTTTCCAGCAGATGCATGCCCTGCAGCTGGCCGTCGTAGTAGCGGTGCATCTGGGCAACGGCGATCGAGGCGGGCATCGGCGCGATTTCCGGGCGGTGGCCATAGCGGCCGGTCTTGCGCTGGGCGGCCAGCAGGTCGAAATAGGGCTGGCCCAGCGAATGGGGCACAAAGGCCGAGGTAGTGGGATCGGTGATCAGATAGGGCTGCACCAGCCCCTGCACCGTGGCAATGCTGACGACAATGCCCTGTTCCTCATCCACCACCAGCGTGCGGGCGTTGGCATCGGTGGGGCGGATCGGCGGGG
>Ga0207806_1000052_pt1 | contig 25767 bp, 20 predicted proteins | sample LuqExpMetageno72_FD_187829 | JGI IMG/M metagenome (GOLD analysis project Ga0207806, IMG submission 187829) | Tropical forest soil microbial communities from Luquillo Experimental Forest, Puerto Rico - Sample 72 (SPAdes) | ecosystem: Environmental > Terrestrial > Soil > Tropical forest ...
GCAGTCGAAGGCAGTGGACGCCATGATCACCGCCATGCTCAGTGCGACCACCCGCGAGGATTTCGTTTCGGCCACCCGGGCGCTCGACCGCGTACTGCTGTCAGGCTTCTACGTGGTGCCGCTCTACTTTCCGCCCAAGCAGTGGATAGCGCGCTGGACGCGAATCAAGCATCCGTCTGAGACTTCCCTGTTCGGCTATTTGCCGGAAACATGGTGGGACGTGGACGCCAAATGATCCTAGGCGACGCGCAACGCGCGGCCGTTGACCGCACTACGCTCGATGATCTGTTCCGCCGCGCTAGCGTGCGGCGGCCCGAGGCGCTGGCTCTCGCCGATCCGCCCAACAGCGCAGCGATCACCGGCTGTAGGCCGCGTCGGCTTACGTACGCAGAAGCAGACGGCGCGATCTCGGCGCTCGCCGCGCGGCTGCACGCGCTCGGCCTGCCGACCGACAGTGTGGTGGCGGTCCAACGTCGATAGCGTGATCGCGCTGTTCGGTGTACTGCGCGCCGGCATGATCGCCGCACCGCTGCCGCTACTCTGGCGCAAGCAAGAAATGCTTGTGGCGCTCTTGCGCTGCAGCGCTAAGGCGATCATCACGGCCGCGCGCATCGGCATGAGCGCACCTCGTTTTCGTCAGAGCGACATCGACGCGGCGGTCGCAGCAACCGATACAGTCGTGATCATAGTGGCGCTGCCCGATGCGCAGCTCGGCCAGCGTCTCGCGGGCAACGCGCCTGACCAGGTGCAAACCGCCGCACGACTACAGGCCGCCGGCGTCAACGCGCTGATTGTCGGAGCGTTACAGCAGCGGCACCCCCCTGATCTTCCCTATTTCATTGACAAGGCGTTAACAGGGCTCAGCTAATGTGGTGACGTACTCAGTAACCGCATGCGTTGAGTTGTCATGTCGCTGCAAGGTCCGTTGATCGTGGTCGCCGACAGCCCAGCGGCCGGGCTTGGTGCTGCGCTCAGCGCCGCCGGGGCCTTCCCCATCGTCGAGACCAAATGGGCCGACGCGCCGACCGCCTTCGTCTCAGTTAAGCCGACTGCTGTGATCATAGCCGAGCCCGGCGCGCCGAAGAGCGAATCCTCGGCGCGCACGCTCTGTCTGCAGATCGCCACCGCGACCAGCCCCATTGTACCGGTGATCGCCCGCGTACGCGGCGACCAGGGCACCGCCGTTCCGATCGCGCTGCCCGTCGACATGGCGCAACCGATCGAGCGGCTGATAGCGCGCCTGCAATCGGCGCTGCGCGTGCGCGCGCTCCATGCTACCGTGCTGCGCCGGATCGAGACCGTCGCCACGCACGACGGTGACGGCAAGTTGCCGCCGTTTCCGGTCGGCGACGCGCTCGAAGACGCCACCGTGCTAGTCGCCGGTCGCGGCCCACGTTATGCGCAGCTCGGCGTCGCGATGGCCGAGAAGGTGCAGATGCTAGGCGCGCTCAGCGTGGAAATTGCCGCCAAGCACCTCGATGCGCGCGACATCGACGGCATCGTGGTGGCCGACGGCTTCTCTCAACGTATGATAAATGAATTCCTCACCGTGCTAGCGCAGGATAATCGTTTCCGCGACATTCCCGTCGCAGTGATCAGTGATGTCGCGCCCGAATATGCCGAAGCGCTGCCGTATATCGATCAGATCGACGGGGACGCGGCGCATATCGTCGCCCGAATGTTGCCGCTGGTGCGCCTGCATGCCTTCTCGGTCCGGCTCAAACGCATGATGAAGACCCTGGACACCGAGGGCATGTTTGATCCAGACACCGGACTGCTCACGTGGCACGCGTTCTGGCAGGAACTCCAGCAGACGATCGCCGAGGTGAGCGAGCGCTCAACGCCTGTCTCGCTCGCGCGCTTTTCATTCGATGGGCCGCGCGACCGCCGCGTCAGCAAGCACGGCGCCCGCCTGATGGCGCGGCTGATCCGCAATATCGATTTTGCCTGCCGACAGGACGACGGCGGGATCCTGGTTGCCTTCGCGCAGACCGACTTGCGCGACGCGCACGTGGCCGCCCGGCGCATCGCTGGCGTTATCAAGAAGACGATGCTGATGCCGCGGCAAGCCGGTAACAAGATCAGCGCTAATGTGACGCTTGCGACCTTCAAGGCCGGTGATACCCTACAAAAGCTTATGCTGCGCGTGATGGGTGGCGCGGCAGTTGCCGCCAAGTAGCATCGGACATAAGTTACGCTCCAGCAGGAGCGTGTTTAATGTCCCACCAACGGCCCGTCCGCATCGATGTTGTTTCAGACGTGGTCTGCCCGTGGTGCTTTATTGGCAAGCGCCGGCTGGAGAAGGCCTTAGCCATGCGGCCGGACATCCCGGTTGAGGTTCATTGGCGCCCTTATTTCCTCAACGAATGGATTCCGCGCGAAGGCATATCGCGCGAGGACTACCTGACCACCAAATTCGGCTCACCCGAGCGCTACAAGGGCATCGCTCAGCGCGTCGGCGTAGCCGCCGCCGCAGAAGGTCTCGCTTACGCGGCCGATAAGATGAAGCGCCAGCCCAACACGCTCGATTGCCACCGCCTGATCCGGTGGGCGGCGGGGATCGGCAAGGCTGCCGAGATGAAGCAGCGTCTGATGGATCTCTATTTCACCGAAGGCGCCGACCTCACCAACGAAGGGATACTGGTGCAGGCGGCCGCCGACGTCGGCCTCGATGCAGAGGACGTTCGCGCCGATCTTGATAGCGACAAGGACGTCGCCCAAGTCGAGCAGCAAGCGCAGTCGGCCAAGGAAGCCGGCATCGGCGGCGTGCCGATGTTCATCTTCGACGGTAAGTTCGCCGTCTCCGGCGCCCAGTCGCCCACATATCTCGCCGACGCCCTCGACCGCGTCGCGCAAGCAAACGCCCTTGCCCAATAAATAATATGCGGATCACAGCGGCGGTCGTGCACGAACGATCGGGGCCCTTCCAGATCAAGAAGGTTGACCTCTGCGATCCGCGCGACGACGAATTGCTTGTAGAAGTCGTCACCTCCGGCATGTGCGCGACCGATCTGCACGGCCGCGACGGCTACTACAACACGCCCTACCCAGCGGTGTTCGGCCACGAAGGCGCCGGGATCGTGCGCGCCACTGGTAAGGCGGTGACACAATTCAAGCCCGGCGACCACATCATCATGTGCTATCCCTGGTGCGGCGAGTGTCCAAACTGCCGCAGCCACCGCCAGACCTATTGTGTGCACGCCTTCGACCTAAAGATGAGGGGCACGCGCGCTGACGGCTCGATACTACACGCGCAGAATGGCAAGCCGATCTACAGCGCATTCTTTCAGCAGTCGTCGTTCGGCAATTTCACGATTGCCAACGAGCGCTACGCGGTGAGGGTGCGCAATGACGTGCCGCTCGCCCACGTCTGTGCCCTTGCCTGCGGCGGGCAGACCGGCGCCGGCGCGGTACTCAACGTGATGAAGCCAAAGCCGGGCGAGAGTTTCGTGGTCTTCGGCGTCGGCGCAGTCGGGCTGTCCGCCTTGATGGCTGCAAAGATCTGCGGCTGCGATCCGATCATCGCCGTCGACTTGCACCACCATCGCCTAAAACTCGCGCGCGAGCTTGGGGCGACACACGCGATCAACCACAGCGGCAGCGCCAGTATCGTCGCCGACATCAAGGAGATCACCGGGCTCGGCGCACGTTACAGCCTGGAAACATCGGCGGTCGCTTTGGTGCTCCGCGAGGCGATCGGAGCACTGATGCCGGCAGGCATGTGCGTGCTGCTCGGTAGCGCCCCTGCCGGAACGGAGGTGTCGTTCGAGATACCTTTCCTGCAGAACGGCCGCACCGTGCGCGGCGTTATCCAGGGTGACAGCGTGCCGCAGCAATTCATCCCGCAGTTGGTCGATCACATCGTCGCTGGCCGTTTTCCAGTCGAACGCCTGATCACCTATTATGATTTCGCCGAGATCAACCGCGCCGCTGCCGAGTCAGCTGCCGGCAAAACGATCAAGCCGGTGCTACGCATGCCGCATTAGGCTGCCTTCGCCTTCTCGGCGATTGACGCGAGCTTGCGCAGGATCGCCGAAGTACCCTTGAGCCGCGCCTGCGGCTGCCGCCAGTCGTCAAAGAACACGAGCTGCTGCGCTTTTGAATCTTTCGGGTCGTTGCGCATGCGCACCGAAGAGCCTTGCTCGCGGATATAGGCGATCAGCCCCTCCGGGTTGGCGAAGATGTTGTCGCGGAACGACAGCACCACACCTTTTGGCCCGGCTTCGAGCTTTTCCACGTTGGCGCGGCGGCTCAAGCTCTTGATCGCTACAACTTGCAGCAGGTGCTCGACCTCGCGCGGCAGCGGGCCGAAGCGGTCAACCATCTCGACGGCGATGCCTTCGATCTCGCGCTCGTCCTCGATCTCGGCGAGCCGCCTGTAGAGCGCGAGCCGCACCGATAGGTCGGAGACGTAATCCTCCGGAATAAGCAGCGCCGTGCCGATGGTGATCTGCGGCGACCAGCGGTCGGCGACAGGCGCGACCATGCCCGCCTTCAGGCTCATCACCGCCTCTTCCAGCATCTGCTGATAAAGCTCGAAGCCGACTTCCTTGATGTGGCCGGACTGCTCCTCGCCGAGCAGGTTGCCGGCGCCGCGGATATCCAGATCGTGCGAGGCGAGCTGGAAGCCGGCGCCGAGTGTGTCGAGCGACTGCAGTACCTTCAACCGCCGCTCCGCCTGCAGCGTGATCTTTTGTTGCGCCGGCAGCGTGAACAGCGCATAGGCGCGCAACTTGGCGCGCCCCACCCGCCCGCGCAGCTGGTAGAGTTGCGCCAGGCCGAACATATCGGCGCGATGCACGATCAGCGTATTGGCGGTCGGGATATCCAGGCCCGACTCGATGATGGTGGTGGACAGGAGCACGTCGAATTTGCCGTCGTAAAACGCCGACATGATATCGTCCAGCACAGTCGCCGCCATCTGTCCGTGCGCAACGGCGACGCGCACTTCCGGTACGTTCTTGTCAAGGAAGTCCTTAGCGGCTGCGAGGTCCTCGATGCGCGGGCACACATAAAAGGCCTGGCCGCCCCGGTACTTCTCGCGCAGCAGCGCCTCGCGCACCGTGATGGGGTCGAACGGCGATACGAATGTGCGCACCGCCAGCCGGTCGACCGGCGGCGAGGCGATGATCGAAAGGTCGCGAGCCCCCGTTAAAGCTAGCTGCAATGTGCGCGGGATCGGCGTCGCGGTTAGCGTGAGTACGTGCACTTCGCTGCGCAGCGTCTTCAGCTTCTCCTTGTGGGCGACGCCGAAATGTTGCTCCTCGTCGACCACTAATAGGGCGAGGTCCTTGAACTTGATTGTCTTGCCGAGCAGCGCGTGCGTGCCAATGACGATATCGATACTGCCGTCGGCGAGTCCCGCTCTGGTCGCGGCAAGCTCGCTCGCTGAGACGAGCCGCGAAGCGTGCGCCACTTTAATTGGGAAGCCGCGGAAGCGCTCGGAGAATGTCTTGAAATGTTGGCGCGCCAAGAGGGTAGTCGGCACCACCACCGCGACCTGCTTGCCGCTGATCGCGGCGACGAAAGCCGCCCGGAGCGCAAGTTCCGTCTTGCCGAAGCCGACATCACCACATACCAGGCGGTCCATCGGCCGGCCGGCGGCTAGGTCGTTGAGGGTTACGCCGATGGCGGCGAGCTGGTCGTCAGTCTCCTCGTAAGGGAAGCCGGCGCAAAATTCATCAAACGCCCCTCCGGGCGCTGTCAGCCGCGGCGCCTCGCGCAAATGCCGCTCCGCCGCCACCTTGATGAGCTCGCCGGCGATCTCACGGATGCGACTCTTCATACGCGCCTTGCGTGCCTGCCAGTTGCTGCTGCCAAGGCGATCAAGCTCAACGCTAGTCTGCTCGGAGCCGTAGCGTGACAACAGATCGACGTTCTCAACCGGCAAGTAGAGTTTGGCGCCCTCAGCGTAATGGATCTCGAGGCAGTCGTGCGGCGCACCGGCCGCCTCGATCGGCTGCAGGCCGGCAAAGCGGCCGATGCCATGATCGAGGTGCACGACCAGGTCGCCGGGCGCGAGGCTCGTCGCCTCGGCGATAAAATTGTCTGAGCGCCGTTGCACGCGGCGCGGTCGCAATAGGCGGTCGCCGAGGATGTCCTGCTCGCTGATGATCGCTGCGTCTTCGGTTTCGAAGCCGGACTCAATGCCGAGCACGGCGAGCGCTACTGCAGACTTCGGCAGGCCGAGCGCCTGCGACCATGACGATATATTGGTAAGGTTGTGCAGCTTGTGGTCGGCGAGCACGTGGCTCATGCGTTCACGCGCGCCTTCGCTCCACAGCGCGATTGCCACGCGCTTTTGCGCCGATTGCAGCGCCTGCACGTGCCGGATCAGAGCCTCGAACACATTGGCACCCGGCTCGGCGCGTTCGGCGGCGAAATTGTGGCCGGCGCGAGCACCAATATCGATCACGCCCCTAGCGTCCGGTTCCGCAAAGGGCGTCAGCTTAGACAGCGCGGCGCAATCAAGCCGCGCCTTCCATTCGTTCTCGTCCAGATAGAGCCGTCCTGGCGGCAGCGGCTTGTAGGGCGGCGTCACGCCTTGCTTCAGCGCGTCGCGCCTTGCGTCATAATAATCGGCAATCTGCGTGAAGCGTTCGTGCGCGGCATCCTCGCTGAGATGCTCAAGCGCAACCGGCGTGCCCGGCAAGTAGTCGAACACCGTTTCAAGCTTATCGTGGAACAGCGGCAGCCAGTGTTCCATGCCGGGATAGCGTCGGCCCTCGCTCACCGCTTCGTAGAGCAGATCATCGGGAGTCGCAGCGCCAAACTCTGCCACATAGCCAGTACGGAACCGGCGGATGGTTTCGGTAATGAGCTGCAATTCGGACACGGGCACCAGATCGAGCTTATGCATCGGCATTTCGCTGCGCTGCGTCTGCGCATCAAAGGTGCGGATCGTCTCCAGCGCGTCGCCGAAGAAGTCGAGGCGCACCGGCATATCCATGCCGGGCGCGAAGAGATCGAGGATGCCACCACGCACGGCGTATTCACCGGGCTCGCGCACGGTGGAGGCGCGTGAGAAGCCGTTGAGCTCCAGCCAGTTCACGATGCTGGTCATGCCGATCACATTAGCGGGCGCGACTGAAAGCGCGTGCCTCGACACGAAGTCACGCCCCGGCGCGCGTTGCAGCGCGGCGTTCACCGTCGTGACCAGTACCGATGGTTTGTCGCGGCTCTTTACGCGCGTGAGCCGCGACAGCGCGGTCATGCGCTGCGCAACTGCGCTGGCGTTGGGCGACACCCGGTCGTAGGGCAGACAGTCCCAAGCTGGAAATTCCATAACTTCGATGTCCGGCCCGAAAAACGCCAAAGCGCGCGACAACTGCGCCATACGGTGGCCGTCACGGCAGATCACGACGAGCGAGATCGCCGGAGCGACGGGCCGCGCCGCGATGGCGCGCGCGAGATCCGCTAGCACCAGCCCTTGGGCGCCGTCGGCGACCCCCGCCAGCGTCAGCGCCTGGCCGGGTTTCAATAATTCAGCGGGCGAACGCGCCATTACCAATACGTCAGTGCGGATGAAATTCCCGGATGCTCCGGAACAACGTGGTGTCGATCTCGGGCGGTGCCTTCTCGGTCCCATTGACCCAGGCTAACAGCTGCTGGTCGGGAATTTCGAGCAGCTTCTCAAATTCGGTGAGTTCGGAATCGCTTAATCTGGCAAGGTTAGCGTCGGCGAAACGGCCGAGCACCAGATCCATCTCGCGGACACCCCGCCGCCAGGCGCGAAACAACAGACGGCGCTGCCGTGCGTCCAGGCCTTCGCTCGAAACCTGCGACCCGTTCATCACGTCTCCAAAACCAAAACCCGGACGGGGCCGAGTGAGGTTTATATAGAGGGCAACTCCCAATTTGTCATAGGATGTCCGTGACAATGCCGGACACGGCGGCCAAACCTCTGCGATGATCCAGATATCAAATGCGGCCGCTCGTTCTCAACCCGCTCTTCGCCTCGCTGATCAGCCTGCCCGGCGTCGGGCCTAAGCTGGAGAGACTCTTTGCGCGGTTGCTGGATCACGATCCGCCGCGAGTGATCGATCTATTGTTTCACCTGCCCTCGGGCTCGATCGACCGTCGCGCGCGGCCCAAGCTGCGCGATGTGCAGCCCGGCCAGGTGGTCACGGTCACGGTCAAGGTCGACCAGCATCGGCCCGGCCCGTCGCACCGCTCGCGCGCGCCATACCGCATTTACACGTCCGACGATACCGGCACGCTGACGCTAACCTATTTCAACGCGCGCAAGGACTACCTCGAGAAGCTCCTGCCCGAAGGCGCAACCCGGTACGTCTCCGGAACCGCCGAGTTCTATGACGGCCAGCTGCAGATGGTGCACCCCGACCGGGTGGTGGACGAGCAAAGCTTCGCCGCGCTGCCGCTGATCGAGCCGGTCTACTCGCTCACGGAGGGCCTTGCCGCCGGCAACCTACGGCGCGCGATGGAGGGGGCGCTCGCCAAGCTGCCCGACCTTCCCGAGTGGCAGGACGAAGCCTGGGTGTCACGCGAGCGCTTTCCGAGTTTCGCCATAGCGCTGCGTCATCTGCACCGGCCAGCCGAGCCACACGATGTTGCGCCCGAGAGTACGGCCTGGACCCGCCTCGCCTATGACGAATTGTTGGCTGGCCAGTTGGCGCTGGCACTGGTGCGCGCACACATGCGCAAGCAAGCCGGGCGCGGCTCAGCAAGCGAAGGACGCATGCGCGCGCGCATCCTGAAGAGCCTACCCTATGCGCTAACCCATTCGCAGCAAAAGGCACTCGACGATATCACCGCCGACCTGGCGCGCCCGCAGCGCATGCTGCGCCTACTGCAAGGCGATGTTGGCTCCGGCAAGACTGTCGTGGCTCTGGCTGCTGCGGCCGCGGTGATTGAGGCCGGCCGGCAGGCCGCCTTCATGGCGCCGACCGAAATCCTCGCGCGGCAACATCTCGCAACGATTGCGCCGCTGGCGGAAGCCGCTGGCGTCCGCGTCGCCATCCTCACGGGGCGCGAACGTGGCCCTGCGCGGAAGGAGATTCTCGACCGCCTCACGCTTGGCGACATTGATCTCCTGGTCGGCACCCACGCGCTGTTCCAGGAAGAGGTCGCTTTTCACGACCTCGCACTCGCCGTCGTCGACGAACAGCATCGATTTGGCGTTCACCAGCGCCTGGCCCTGGCGCAGAAAGGCGAAGCGGTCGACGTGCTCGTGCTCACCGCCACGCCAATCCCGCGCACGCTTGTGCTCACCTATTTCGGTGACATGGACGTCTCCGAATTGCGCGAGAAACCACCCGGTCGCCAACCGATCGATACCCGCGCCATTCCGCTCTCTCGCATCGAGGAGGTCGAGGAAGCGGTGGGCCGTGCCATTGCTTCCAAGCAACGCGCCTATTGGGTCTGCCCACTTATTGAGGAATCCGAGAAGATCGACCTCGCCGCCGCGCAGGCGCGCTTCGACGCACTGCGCGAACGTTTCGGCAAGATGGTAGACCTAATGCATGGGCGCATGAACGGCGCCGAAAAAGACGCCGCCATGCAGCGCTTCGCCGCCGGCGACACGCAAATTTTGGTCGCCACGACGGTGATCGAAGTTGGCGTCGACGTGCCGCAGGCGACCATCATAGTGATCGAGCACGCCGAGCGCTTCGGGCTCGCACAACTTCATCAGTTGCGTGGCCGCGTCGGTCGCGGGCCCGGTCACTCCACCTGCCTCTTGCTCTACAAGGCCCCACTCGGAGACACAGCGAAGGCGCGCATCGCCGTGCTGCGCGAGACCGAGGACGGCTTCCGCATTGCCGAGGAAGACCTGACGCTGCGCGGCGAAGGCGATCTGCTTGGCACTCGCCAGAGCGGCATGCCCGGCTTCCGTATCGCGCGCATCGAGGTGCACAGCAAATATCTGGGTGCGGCGCGCGACGACGCCGCGCTGATGCTCCAGCGCGACCCGAAGCTCACAACGCCACGCGGCCAGGCGCTGCGCCAGCTACTCTATCTGTTCAGTAAGGAAGAGGCGGTTAACCTGATCCGCGCGGGTTAAACCTCTGGCACCTGCGGCCCGCTGATGCCCCTCATGCAGTCTTAGATGATCAGCACGATGTCTGGTCAGGAGCAGCAGCCCAGCTGGTGCTCGTCTAGATCGTGCAGGCACCGGATCGAAACGGCGCTAGCGACACTGGCCCGCTGTTCATGCTAACGGTGACAATCACCGCGTCAACAAACTTGGCAGCCGACCTCCACCAGCACGACGAACCGCGTCTAGTACTAATATTCAGAGCGCGATTGTGGTCAGCAGGTCTAATTCGCGGATGCCGGTTGCTTGGCCGCTTGCGCCGCGCGCGCGGCATTGGCGAGCGCCGCAAGCTTCTTCTGCGCCTCGCCCTCCGGCTGCACCATGCCGGCCGAGATCAGCAACGTCATCGCGTTCTCTACCGAGATATCGAGCGTAATGACGTCTTTGCGCCGCACGTAGAAAAAAAATCCGGTGGTCGGGTTCGGGGTGCAGGGCATGAAGGCCGAGACGTGCTCGCCAGCTGGCAGGCGCTCGGCGAGGTGTCCGCTCGGCGGCTGCGACAGGAACACAAGCGACCACATGCCGGGCGCTGGAAACTCGACCAACCCCACCTGCCGGAAGCTTGAGCCGGTCTTCGAAAACAGGGCCTCGAAGAGCTGTTTCATGGTGTTGTAGATCGGCCGCACGACTGGCATACGGTTAAGCAGCCTCTCGCCAAGCTCCACCAGCGAGCGCCCTACCAGGTTGGCGGTGAGAAAGCCGAGCAGCGTCAGCACCACGAAGGCGATCACGAGGCCGGTGCCAGGGATCGGCCCGGGCAGATAGGTTTCCGGGCGGTAGCTGGGCGGAACGAAGGGCCGCACGACACCATCCACCCAGCTGATGAACGACCAGACCAGATAGACGGTGACCGCGACCGGTCCTGTTACTACCAGGCCGGTGAGAAAGTAATTGCGGATCCGCGCCACAAACCCTGTATGTGACACCGGCGCCTCAGCGGGCGGCGCCGCATAGGGCTTCTGGTCGATCTCACTCATTATGCGATCTTATTCCACCGTGACCGATTTCGCGAGATTGCGCGGCTGGTCCACGTCGGTGCCGATAGCGACCGCCGTGTGATAGGCCATCAGCTGAACAGGAATGGCATAAACCAACGGCGTCACTGTCGCCGGCATGACCGGCAAGGTCAACGTCACCGTCGACTCGATAGTCGCCTCCTTTGCGCCCTTGGGATCGGTGACCAAGATGATCTGGCCACCGCGCGCGGCGACCTCCTGCATGTTCGACACGGTCTTTTCAAACACGCGGTCATGCGGCGCGATCACGATCACCGGAATGGTCTTGTCGATCAGCGCTATCGGCCCGTGCTTTAGCTCGCCAGCGGCATAGCCTTCGGCATGGATGTAAGAGATTTCTTTGAGCTTGAGCGCGCCTTCCAAGGCGATCGGGAAGCTGGTGCCGCGGCCGAGATAGAGCACGTCACGTACCGTGGCGAGTTCCTGCGCTAGTTTCTGGATCGGTGGCTCGAGCCCCAGCGCCTCCGCCATCAGCCGAGGCACTTCGATCAGCGCACGCACCAGTTTCCGCTCATCATCGGCCGAGAGCTGGTCTCGCGCCCGCCCCGCGGCGATGGCTATGCAAGCGAGCACCGCGAGCTGGCAGGTGAATGCCTTGGTCGAGGCGACGCCGATCTCCGGCCCGGCCAGCGTCGGCATCACCACGTCGCTTTCGCGCGCGATAGTCGAGGTCGCGACGTTCACCACGGACAAGACGTGCTGCTGATGCTGCTTGGCGTAGCGCAGTGTCGCCAACGTGTCGGCCGTCTCCCCCGATTGCGAGATGAAGATGGCGAGGTCGCCCTTCTCCAACGGCGCCTCACGGTAGCGGAACTCCGAGGCGATATCGATCTCTACCGGCAGCTTAGCGAAGCGCTCGAACCAGTACTTTGCCACCAGCCCGGCATAAAAGGCGGTGCCGCAGGCGGACAGCGAAAGCCGCTTTAGGCTCTTCCAGGCGAACGGCAATTTGCCTGGTAGCACAACTCGTTCGGTTGTCATGTCAATATAATGCGCGAGCGTGTGGCCGACCACTTCCGGCTGTTCGTGAATTTCCTTGGCCATAAAGTGCTTGTGGTTGCCCTTGTCGACCAAGTTGGCCGACGCCGCCGACTTGATGACAGGGCGCTCGATCTTACCACCCTGCTCGTCGAGGATTTGCGCACCCTTATGCGTAAGCACCGCCCAGTCGCCCTCCTCCAGGTAGCTGATCCTGTCGGTGAATGGGGCTAGCGCGATCGCGTCGGAGCCGAGATACGTCTCGCCCTTGCCGTAGCCGATGGCCAGCGGCGAGCCTCTGCGAGCGCCGATCATCAGGTCGTTTTCGCCGGCAAACAGAAAGGCGAGCGCGAAGGCACCGCGCAATTGCTTGAGCGTCGCCCTCACCGCCTCAATCGGCGGCTTCCCCTTCTTCAGTTCCGCGGTGACCAGATGGGCGACCACCTCAGTGTCGGTCTCGCTGGTGAACTTGGCGCCGTCGTTAACCAGTTTTTCGCGCAGTTCGCGGAAATTCTCGATGATCCCATTATGCGCCACTGCAACGCTCGCCGTGGCGTGCGGATGTGCATTGCTTTCACTAGGCTTGCCGTGGGTGGCCCAGCGAGTATGGCCGATGCCTATGTTGCCGGCGAGTGGCTCCTGCTCGAGCCGCTTTTCCAGCGCGGCGAGCTTGCCCTCGGCGCGTCGGCGCCTGAGCATTCCATGATCAACCGTGGCAACGCCCGCGGAGTCATAGCCGCGGTATTCGAGGCGCTTGAGCGCTTCGATCAGATGGCCGGCGACCGGCTGGCGTCCGACGATTCCGACGATCCCGCACATCCTGATGGATGGTCCCTTAGCTCTATTTTCTTGCTTTAGCCGTTCCCGTCAAGCCTATGGAAATCAAACGCATTTCGGCTTGTGACACTGGCGGGCCGGTCATTTCGTGGGCCTCTTCGACGACTTCTTGCCCAACCCCTTGAGTTGTCGCAAGCGCTTTGCCCAGCCGGGCTTGGTTATCTGGCGACTTCGCGCCACCACTAGCGCGTCGGTTGGGACATCCTGCGTCACGACCGACCCAGAACCGATATAGGCGCGGTCGCCAATCTTGACCGGCGCCACCAGCGCAGAATTGGAGCCGATGAAGGCCTCCTTGCCGATATCTGTACAGTGCTTGGCGACGCCGTCATAGTTGCAGGTGATGGTGCCGGCGCCCACGTTGGCTCCACTGCCGACGCGCGCATCGCCGATATAGGCGAGATGGTTGGCCTTGGCGCCCGCCTCGATCTTGGCTGCCTTCACCTCGACGAAATTGCCGATGTGGACGTCGGTTCCGAGTTCAGCGCCAGGGCGCAGTCGCGCGAAGGGGCCAACGCGCGCGCCATTGCCCACATGCGCCCCTTCGAGATGCGAGAAGGCACGGATCAGCGCTCCGTTCCCGACGGTGACGCCGAGCCCGAACACAACATTCGGCTCGATCGTCACGTCCTTGCCAAACTTAGTGTCGGCGGAGAGGAAAACCGTCTCCGGCGCGATCATAGTGACGCCAGCTTCTAGCGCGGCCGCCCGTAGCCGCTGCTGCATGACGGCTTCGGCTTCGGCGAGTTGCGTTTTGGTGTTGATCCCGCGCACGTCGTCCTCCTCGGTTTCGATTGCGACCGCCTTCAAGCCCATATCTCGGGCGATAGCAACCGCATCTGTGAGATAAAATTCGCCCTTGGTATTGCGATTATCGATGCAATCAAGAATGGCGAGCGCATGCTTGCCGGAAAGCGCCATCAGCCCGGCGTTGCACAGTGCGACCGCGCGCTCTTGCGCACTTGCGTCACGCTCCTCGCGTATGGCGGTAAGCTCTCGGCCTTGGGTCACCAGACGTCCGTAGCCCGTAGGATCCTTGGCGATGAAGCCAAGCACCGCGACATCTGCGCCTTTGGCCAACGCACCGCGCAACTTGGCGAGGGTTTCCGAACGCACAAGCGGAGTATCGGCGAACACGACGAGGATATCATCAACGCCGCGGTCGATGGCATTCTTCGCTGCCAGAACCGCATGCGCGGTCCCGCGCCGCTCGCGTTGCTCAAAAATCTGCGCCTTCGGCACAAGCTCGTCAACCAACGTTTTCACCGCCGCGTGGTTTGGCCCGACGACAACGGCGATCTCATCGCATCCTGCTTCACGCGCTGCCTTCAGCACATAAGCGAGCATTGGAGACCCGGCGATCACTTGCAACGGTTTCGGCAAATCCGAGCGCATGCGCGTGCCCTCGCCGGCCGCCAGCACGATCGCAAGACAGGTTCTTCGCTTCATCAGATTAGATTCCGGCTCACGGGTGTTGCCACAATGACGGCGTACGCGACGCCAGCGAGTTGCCCAGCGGTCGCGTTCGGCAAGGGAAGCGGATTCTGCTAACGTTTTCAACGACGTGATTCGTAGCCAACGCCGCACCTGCGCAGCCGGCTTCAGTGACCTTGCCGAAATTCCTGCCCCGCACGCGCGTCCCGGGCTGGTCTCTAAGAGAGCAAGCCAGTGCATCCGCTCGCTTACCAAGGCCCAGAAAGCCCGCCGGTGAGGATTTTATTGCCCGCTGGCCGGACCGCTGCCGAATATGGTTGCCGCGACGCAGTTGTACACGCGCTTCGCCGGCTTGCACTCCGGCTACCGTCCGGCCAAATTCTTCGGCAGACAACTGGCTGAGCATTGATCGCCCCACCCGCGCAAACATAATCAGCGTCATGAAATTGTTCCTACCGAGTGCGCGAGAGACCAATTATCTGCTGATCCTTGGATTCTGCTCGCTCGGGTATGCCCTCTACCTGCGCTATCTATCAATCGAGCAATCGACCGTCGGCCTCGCCTGCGTCGCCGGTCCCGACACCTGGGCGTGCTTCGCGCGCAGCATTGCCATCGTTCTTTTCGAGCACACCGTCTTGGGCTGGGCGGCGCTGGTCGTCGCCGCACTCAATCTACTGCGGCCATCGCTTGTTCTTTTCGCGGTCGCGTTGGTGATCGCCTGTTTCGGCATTGTGCTCTACAACGTTCAACTTTCGGCGCTGGCATTCGGATTGCTGGTGCTCAGTTTTGCGCGTCGCGCACCCGAGCCAGACTGAATGCGAAGAGTGTTAGAGCCACGCACAGCCACAGCGATTGCCAGTTGGCGAAGCTTTCGTTGAGCAAAATGTAAGGCACTGACAGCGACAAGATGCCAGCGCCCATCAGTTCAGCGGTGCCGTGGGGTCCCTTCGGCCGCGGCATAAGCAAACTGTGCATGAAGAACGGCACCGCCGCCGCGGTCAGTGGTGCGAACGGAAAATCGCGGTAGCGCGGGTCAAACACCAGGCTGAGGGCCGACAGTAGCGATAGCAGTAGGGTACCGATGAGTAGCACGCTGGGGACAAGCGCGACACCCGCGCATTCGTCGGTCGGGCCAAGCAGGCGTGAAAAACGTGGAAGAGGCGCTTCCCGCAACAGTGCAGCGCTAAGCACCGGGGGCACCAGCGCTGCGACCGCGACGAAGGCCAGCGACCGCAAACATCCGCCGACGTCAAAGGATTCGAGAGACACATTGGCGATGCTCCAGCCGATCAACGCACCGCCAACCGTCGCGTTCGCCGTCACCGCCAGCCATTGCCCGACGGATATCGCCGTCGCGTACCGGCCGACAGCCACTGCGCCAAAAACAACAATCGCGTAGAGCACACCGCCCGCGGCCTGCCAGCGCCACCAGGGATGATCGGAGACTGCCTCGGCCCAGACGAATTTCGGCGCGCGACCAACATCGTCCAGTAATCCCCAATGGCCGCCGACGGTACCTTCCAGCGCGCGCTTCCACGGCTCGTCGAAAGCTTCTATGACGTTGACACGAAAGTTCTCGCGCTTGCCGAGCGCCAATACGTCCTGAATCACGCGCGCCTGGTTCGAGGGGGATGGCAGCGCCTCTTCGCGCATGCGGCCGGCGCTCGGCCAGCCAACCTCGCCGATGATCACCTCTTTGCCAGCGAAAGCGTCAACGAGCCGCTGCCTGATCGACCGCACATGCGCGGCGGCGGCGTGCGCCGAAATCGGCAAATCCTCCCAGTAGGGAAGGATATGGATCGTTATGAAATCAACGGCGGCGGCGACGTCCGGATTGCGTAACCAGAACTCCCAGACGTCAGCATAGGTCACGGGCACTTTCACCCGCGCCTTGACCCCCCGGATGGTAGCGGCGAGGTCGCCCGTGGACATCTCGCCCCGCAATAGCACCTCATTGCCGACGATCACCGACCTAATCGTGTCCGGATAGCGGTTGGCGAGTGCGACCGCGGTTTCCAGCTGAACCTTGTTCCGTTCTGGGTGGCTCGACAGCCAAATGCCCTGCATCACCTTCAGCCCGTGGCGGGCGGCGATTCCGGCGATCTGGTCCTGACCGAATTCGACCGAGTAGGTGCGTACGCAGTCGGTCAGCAGCGCCAGCCGGGTCAAATCATCCTCGATCTGGGCGGCGGAAATGTGTGCCCCGGCACCGAGTGGGGTCTGACCGCCGCGGAATGGCGAATAAGAGAGGCAATAGAGTTTCTCGCTGGGCTTCAGCGGGGCCTGTGGCATGGCCACCGGGCTGCCGAGCCATGCCCAAAACCCCACGATAATTGCTGCCGATATCGCGAGGCAGGCGGGAGCTAGGCGCATCGGTTTACTCGATTAGATCGGAATTTATGAGCGATCCACGCAGTGGGCTTATAGTGTGCCTCCCGTCCTGCCAAGTTGCGGCGCCTTTAAGCAAACATCTTGCGCGTGCTGGACAAAGCCGGGCGGTTAGGGTCAAGTCTGCGGCGAGAAAAATTCCGCTCAAGCGAATTCGGGGTTCTCAAATCAAGGCCGGGGCAGCCGGCAGACAGTGCCGCACCCTGACCTAATCCAGGCAAACAAGGTGTCGGACGACTTGCGGACTATTCAAAACCGGCGGGACAATGTCGAGAGTCTTTATGTTGCGCTGCTTCTTTGCCGTTCTGTGCGCGTTTAGCTTAGGCTTGGCGTCCGGCCCGGTGTTCGCCCAAAGTGGCAACGTGTCCTCTCCAGAACAGCAAAAACAGGCCGGCGAAGCCGTTAAGGAAGGCCAGAAGAGCATCGACGAGATCGCCGAGGCGGCGCGCCTAGTGACGGGCCCGGCCGCAAACCCGGAATGCGTTTGGTTGGGCCGCCGGGTGGTGAGCCTGTTGTGGCGGGACGATCTCGATACGGCTTTCCGCCACCTCGACCTTTACGAGCGCTTCGGCTGCCCAAGCTCGCATATTCAGGCCACTTTTCGATGCGTGGTGCGGCAAGGCCATATTGATCCCAAGGCGCCGGAAAGTCTGAACAGCCGGGTCCACGCCTGCTGGCTCAACCCGGCCCTCACGCCTACCCCAACTGCGGCCGCTGCCCAATCTCCCGCCGCTACCTCCGGCGCGACACCTCGCTGAACGAACGTTCATCGCAATTTCATGCAGCCGCCATGCGCCTGCCTATGAATTGCCATGTGGCGTACTTACTTGAATAGCTGCCTGACGCCAAGCTATCGTTGTTTGGAAGCTTTGGCCGAGCCCAGGGGACGGGCTCAGGGGTCTACCATTCAGCCCCATTTGGTAAGTGTTTTATGCGCAGCGTCGCTGCCATAATAGCCCTTGTAGCGTGCGTCCAAGCCGGATTGTGGGCTCTCGACCAACATCACCTGAGTGCTCCCAACTTCGATGGCCAACTAGCGAGCGTTTCCTACGCTCCGTTCGCCGGCTCCGCACATCCCGATTCAGGCGCCAAGGCGCAAACCGCACAAATCCGCCGCGACTTGAATTTGCTGGCCCCGCTGGCGCGCGCCATCCGCACCTATTCATCAACCGGCGGCGTCGAGCTCGTGCCAGCGATCGCTTCCGAATTCGGACTGCGGGTGACAATCGGTGCTTGGATCGACAAACACCAGGATCGCAACGAGCGCGAAATCGCCTCGGTCATCGACCTCGCCAAGCGCAATAGCAACGTCAACGGCATCATCGTCGGCAACGAAACGATCTACCGCGGCGAGCAAAAGGTCCCCGACCTGATCCAGATGATCCAGCGGGTCAAGCGCGCGACTAACTTGCCTGTCACCACCGGCGAAATCTGGCATGTGTGGATTGAGCACCCCGAGCTCGTATCCTCGGTCGATTATATTGCCGCGCATATCCTGCCCTATTGGGAAGGGTTCTCTGAAGGCCAGGCGGTCGACCAGGCGATCCTCATTTACGACAAGCTGCGTCAGACCTACCCGGGCAAACGCATCGTGATCGCAGAGTTTGGCTGGCCGAGCGCCGGCTACAATCTGAAGAATGCCAACCCCGGCCGCTTCGAGCAGGCGGTGGTGTTGCGCGACTTCGTCTCCCGCGCCGAGGCTTATGGCATCGATTACAACATCGTCGAAGCCATCGACCAGCCGTGGAAGGTCTTCGAAGGCGGTGTCGGTCCCTATTGGGGCCTGTTTGACGCGGCGCGTCGTCCGAAATTCGAATGGAGCAGCGTCATCACCGATCCCGACCACTGGAGGCTGGCCGGCGTGGCGTTGCTGATCAGCGTACTACTCTCCTTGCCGATCCTGGCGATGAACGGCGTGACGCTGCGGCAGGCGACCATGCTCGCCGCCGCCGCCAACATCGTCGGTTTCTGGTTCGCCGCCGTCTTCGCCCACTGGAACGGACATTATTTCGTGCCCGGCGCCGCCTTCGCACTCGCTCTCGGCGTATTGCTGCTGGTGCCGCTGGTGATCATCGCACTCGCGCGCATCGACGAGCTAGCCGCCATCGCCTTCGGCCGGAAGCCGCTGGGCCTGATCGAGGTGTCTTTACATGCACCGGAAGCTCCTGCGCCGAAAGTCTCGATCCAAGTGCCCGCGCACAACGAGCCGCCGGAAATGCTCAAGCAGACGCTCGACGCGCTCGCCAGACTGGACTATCCGAATTTCGAATGCGTGGTCGTGATCAACAACACTCCCGATCAATCCATGTGGCTGCCGATCGAAGAACACTGCCGCGCGCTCGGCGAACGCTTCAAGTTCGTCCGCGCCGACAACGTGCAAGGCTTTAAGGCCGGTGCCCTGCGACTCGCCATGACACACTCTGCCTCCGACGCAGAGATCGTCGGCGTGATCGACGCCGACTACGTGGTGCAGCAGGATTGGCTCAAGGATCTGGTGCCGCTGTTCCGCGACGCTCATGTGGGCCTCGTTCAGGCGCCGCAGGATCACCGCGACGGCGAGCGCAGCGTGATGCACCACGCTATGAACGGGGAATATGCCGGCTTCTTCGACATCGGCATGGTGCAACGGAACGAATATAACTCCATCATCGCGCACGGTACGATGTGCCTTGTGCGTCGCACCGCCCTGGAGGCTGCGGGAGGCTGGTCAAGTGACACTATCTGCGAGGATACAGATCTCGGCCTCACGCTCCTCGAGCTCGGCTGGCGCGCGCATTACACCAACAAGCGCTACGGCCACGGTCTGCTGCCCGATAGTTTCGAAGCCTACAAGAAGCAACGCCACCGCTGGGCTTATGGCGGCTTCCAAATTGTGCGCAAGCACTGGCGGCGTTTTCTGCCCGGCGGCAGTCGGCTGACGCGCGACCAGAAGCGCGAGTTCACACTCGGCTGGCTCAACTGGCTAGGCGCAGAAAGTCTCGGCGTCGCGGTCGCCATCCTCAACGTCATCTGGGTGCCGATCGTTGCCTTCCTCGACATTGCCGTGCCCGACCTCATCCTGACGGTACCGATCATTGCGAGCTTCACCGTCTCGCTCACGCATTTCGTCACGCTCTACCGGCTGCGCGTGAAGACCGACAGGATACAGCTTGCTGGCGCGGTCTTCGCCGCCATGTCCGTGCAATGGACGGTAGCGCGCGCGGTTGGCCTCAGCATCATCAACGACCACTTGCCATTTGTGCGCACGTCCAAGGGCGGTCTGCGCCGCACTGCAGATTTCCACGCCTTCTGGGAGGCGGTGCTGGCATTCCTGCTGCTCGCTGGCGCAGTGGTGCTGGTTGCGACCAACGTCAAGCAGATCCGCGAGATCAATATTTTCGCCGTCGTCCTGGTGGTGCAGAGCCTGCCTTTCCTCGCCGCCGTCGGCCTCGCGGCGATCGAACGCACGCGGTTCAACGACTTCGCCTATTGGCGCTCGCTCGAGGCGCAATTGGGCGAGCTCGTCGCCCGGCGCACCGCCGCGCCCACTCCGGCGACCGCGTCTGTCCCGGCGGTCGAGCGCACCGAAGTGGTTTCCTAAGGCAGTGCCGGTCGGCCCCTACCTCGTCACGGAAAGAATGACCCTTACGCCGATCTGCGGACTGCACATCGTCAGTATATTTTTTTGATCGCAATTTCTTTCGGGTCGCCTTCTCTTGCTCGTCATGCTTAGCTCTTTGAACGTCATAGTCGTAATGAACGATTGTTCGCGCACGACCCGGTGATTGCCACAATGACATGAGGGGCAAGTTCCCCCCTCTGCCAATGCCATTCGATCGTCGTGCTCAAGGGCCGCATGTGCGTCGCCGGAAACAATCTGCGCCCTGGCGATTACGTGTACGGCTGGGGCGCGCCGCACGGGCCCTACAAAAAATATCCGGACCGCTGCGAGTCTTCGTCCTGTTCATGGGTGACAGCGTCCCGCATGAATGGAACGAAGAGAAGCACAAGGCACAACAGAACGTCTGGCAGGCGGAAACCGAGGAAGGCCTCCGCGCAGTCGAGCGTGCATCGTGCGCTGCAAGACCGTCTAGGCCGGCAGCGCCGTCTCGACCAACTTCGCCCAATACGAGGTCCCGATGGGGATCACCTCGTCGTTGAAGTTGTAAGCTGGATGGTGCAGGCCGGCGCTGTCGCCGTTGCCCACGAAGATAAAGGCGCCGGGGCGCGCGTTTAGCATGAAGGAAAAGTCCTCCGCGCCCATGACCGGCGCGAGCGAGGTGTCGACTTTGTCGGCACCGGCAATCTGGGCTGCGACCGAGGCGGCAAACTCCGCTTGCACCGCGTGGTTCTTCAGCACTGGATAGCCGCGGCGGTATTTCACTGTCGCTTTGGCGCCGTATAGCTTAGCGGTCGTCTCGGCGATTTCCGGCACCCGCTTTTCCAAGAGCTCCTGCACCTCGGGTATCAGGCTGCGTGCAGTGCCGCGTAATTGTGCGGTCTGCGGAATGACGTTGTCGGTGCTGCCCGCATGGAACATGCAGATCGAAACCACCGCCGCTTCCAGCGGATCGACATTGCGCGAGACGATCGACTGCAGTGCATTGATGATCTGCGCGCCGACCAACACCGTGTCGATGCCGAGGTGCGGCCGCGCCGCGTGGGCGCCTTTGCCCTCGATGTCGATCTGCACATAGTCGGCCGCCGCCATGATCGCGCCCGGGCGCAGGCCGAATTCGCCGACCGGCATGCCTGGATAGTTATGCATGCCGTAGATCTCGTTGATGCCGAACCGCTCCATCAAGCCATCCTGCACCATGGCCTTGCCGCCAGCGCCGCCCTCTTCCGCCGGCTGAAAGATGATTACTGCGGTGCCGGCGAAATTGCGTGTCTCGGCGAGGTAGCGCGCGGCGCCGAGGAGCATCGCGGTGTGCCCGTCGTGACCGCAGGCGTGCATCTTGCCCGGCACCGTCGACTTGTACGGCAGGTCGGTCGCTTCCTCGATTGGCAGCGCATCCATATCGGCGCGCAGTCCGATTGTCTTGTCGGACTTGCCCTTCCACCCGCGGATGACGCCGACCACTCCGGTGCGGCCGATGCCGGTGACCACCTCGTCGCAACCGAAGGCTTTCAGCTTGTCGGCGACGCTGCTCGCCGTACGGTGCACATCAAAGAGCAGCTCCGGATGGGCATGGAAATCGCGGCGCCATTCGGTAATCTCACGGTGTTGGTCGGCGATGCGGTTGACAATCGGCATTCAAGTTTCCTGACAAACCATCAGTCTAGCAAATCGCGGGGGCGAAGCGAAATAAAGAACTGGGCGGCTTGCAACAATTCTGCCCGTCCATTCCTTATACATACCACCGGAGGCAACGATGCCGGGGAAACGCGTTCAGATCGACGAGGAGATGTGGGCCTCGCTCGACATGCTTGCCAAGGACTGCATGATGACGTTCCAAGAGCTTGCCGACGAGGCCTTCCGCGATCTCTTGAAGAAACACGGCCGCCCGGTGAGCCTCAAGGAAGCGCTGCGCCGCAGCGCCGGCAAGTCGGCCGAGTTCGTACCCTTCCGCGCCGAGCGCAAGAAGCGGCGCTAGCCCGCCCTGCGATGGCGCCCCGAGGAGCGCGAGTTCGCGGTCCTACATCCCCCGCTTGCGCCCGCGAGCGGCGCGCTGGTCGGGGCGCGCTCGCCCGCGCGTTGCAGCGCAAGGCATCCATCGGAGGTTGATCACCTTCGAGGGCTCGCGGTCGCGCGGCACCTCGATCTTTTGGCCGTGCTCCTTCTTGCGCAGCAATTCTTTTAACGTCTCTTAGTAGTGCCCCGAATTTCTTCGACTCAAAATTCTTGGTCTTGCTCCTCACGATTTGTGAAGCCATTTCGAACATGTCCTTGGTCACCTTCTCCGACGGGGAGAGATGGGGAACTTGTCCGGCAGGTATGGCCGTTCCTAATTGCGTTAACAGCGGCGTTCCCTGGCAGGTACACGAAGGTGAGGCGGCGAGGACGGCGGCATGCGTACTCGGATCGAAAACGTGACCGCTGTGCTTATCTATTGGCTCGCGCGGCGTTGTTCTGTTATTCAGCCGTAACGTTGCGAGCCGGCAGCTCCGCCGGCCTGCTAACTGGCGAGCGCGTAGCTCAGGCGGTAGAGCAACTGACTTTTAATCAGTAGGTCCCGGGTTCGAGTCCCGGCGCGCTCACCAAATAAAATCAAAGTGTTAATGGATTTTATTTGATAGAAAGTTGAAGAAAATGGAGCAACATTTGGGGTAGCACTGAGCACCCATTGCCGCATCTCAATCGAGGTATGTCCATAAATGCGACCTGCGAGCACGCGCGTCGGGTGCATTAACCTCGCAGATGCGCCCTGCGACTGTGAATCAAGGTTATCTGACCCCCATGGGTACAGACACTTTGTGCGGGTTCACGCTACAACGATTGCTGCTCATCAACCCGTTCTAGATCGCCAATAAAGTGAACCAGATGAAAAAACGCATCAAACAAGCAGCCGGCGGCATGCTCATGTTGGCTCTGACCGGATGCGCTGGCTACAATCACTATTGGGATGAGCCGCTTAAAACTCAAGATGATAAGGACGACTTTGCTTGCCGACAGTATTTCCTTTATCCGCAAACCGAACTTTACGCTAAATGCCGGCAACGTCTTGCCGCTGGGCGAGACAAGGCGACCGCGGAAGCGTCCCCATCTCCACTGGGCTCAACGCAATCGCCAAATGTGATTTGTAACGCGAACGGCGCGGCTACCAACTGTCAATCCCGATAGACCCAAATTGCTTAAATTTGCCGACAGACGCCGCGGCGGCGACATAGTAAAAGCTTTCCTGCTCAGCGAGCCGAGACAAGCGTTCGGGCGCGCCCGCGCGCGAAACGCGCGCCGGCTTGCTAGGGTTAGTGCGTCCATGCATCGCGGCGCTTGAAAGCGAAATTGTCGGAATATGACATCGCGCGCCGCACATGCGGCTTGTCTTCTATCACCTGGTAGGTGATCCCGTGGCGCTCGCAGTAGGCGACCGCCTCCTCCTTCGTCCGGAACCGCAACCGCAGCTGCTGACGCGTGTCGCCGGATGAGGTCCAGCCCATCAGCGGCTCCACCGTGCGCGGCTCCTCGGGCTCAAACTCAAGCGCCCAATCTTTGGTCTTGGCCTGACCCGATTGCATGGCGGTCCTGGCTGGTTTGAAGATACGCGCAGTCATGGCGTGGAGCTCTTGAACATGGACGGCTGTCCTATAAGCCAGCAACCGTCTGCTGGCAATGCGGCCAAACCGTGCGGCAGCCTCAGAAAAGTTGGTCGAAGCGCGCTCGCCAAGACAGGCGGCCTTGTGTTTGCTAGCTATTAGAACTTGTAGTTTATGCCCGCGCGAACGATGTTGTCCGTCAATTTGCCCACAACGATAGAATTGCCCACAACGATAGAATTGCCCACAACGATAGAAGTTCCTGAAGGCGCGACTTGTATCGTGGGTCCATTGCCAAAATCGATGTAGAGATATTCGGCTCTTGCACTCCAATTACCCGCGAATGCCCAATCCAAACCGGCGCCGAGGGTCCATCCTCGGTAACTCTGACTGCCACTGAACGATGTCGTGGTAATACCGACGGTGCTTGTGCCGTTGATTTCGCTAAAACCATAGGCCCAACCGCCGGTTACATAGGGCAGCCAGCAATCAAGAGCGTAGCCCATGCGGGCCCGAACGGTACCAAACCAGTCGAGCTTGTTGGTAAAACCAATGCTCGTAAGGGTCGCAGGATTAGAAAAATTACCATTCGCCTTTTGGCCGGAACCTTGGAGATCTGCTTCAATCCCAAAGACCCACTGGTCGGCCTGCCAATTGAAGCCCGCCTGACCGCCGCCGATGACCCCGTCGGGATTAGTGCTGCTCTGCTGTCCCCAACTGCCGCCGAGGTTGCCGCCGACATAGAAACCTGTCCAACTGTAACCTGGCGCTATAACGGGCGTTGACCATGCCTTAACCGGCAGATCAGCCGCTGATGCGACCTGAGAAAGGGTAATAATGGAGACAGCGGCGAGTAATGCACGCGGCAAGCGACGCATGGAACCCCCTTTTTGAAAGAAAAGTTATTGAAAACGCCTACTCCACAAACTGTAGGCGGACGGTGACGCTGATTCGGTTACCAAGAAATTAAGATGGGATGCGCGTGACGGTGCCCCATACAGTGCAGATCAAGTTCGTAAGAGTCGCCCAACACCTATCCGAACGAGGCCGACGATTGCTCCAAACGCGTTGTGTTCCTCCTTGCGCATTTTTTCCCAAAAATATCGGACCTCGTGCAGCTCTGTTGATGTTTTCGATAGTCATCACCAGCGCGCGGTGTGCCGCGACACGCCTTCTGACAGGCCCCCTGGCCTATTAGGTCATTGGACTAGTAGGCTGCAGGACTTATCTACTTCGTACCTGTATTCCCACTTGAGAGCCAAGTGCTGCCAAATATCGGTTGAGTATCGGTCCGGGCGGCAGGATTTGAACCTGCGAACTCTGCTCCCACATCGCGATCGCACGATGGACGCTGACAACGTCTTTGACAGGGTTTCCGGCACGTTCGTGCCTTACGGGCGCCGCGGATATGATCCGAGTGCTGATCAAAAAGACGCAGGCCACAACACTGCATATTCGTGGCCGCGACATCGAGGACGAAAATGGTCTCGGCGATCAATAAGGAAACAAGCCGATCTTTGGCGCCGGACATCGCTGCGGAGCGCATCTTGACTGTCCTTGCGGATAAAAGCGACGGCCTTTGGGACCAGAAATCACCGCGGCGCCCCAACCGCGCAACCGAAATGCTGGAAAGAAAGATTTGAAAAGCCAAAAATACCTAAACAAAGGTAAAACATAAATCCTTGGTACTGTCGCGCCAAATCCCGCACCCAGCCATCAAGAGCCGGCTAGCCGATAGCTTAGACGACTTCGCACCTATCTAAACTCCTCTCCTTGGCGAAACCGTCTCTTATGCAGTCTGGATGTACTCACGCAGCGTTTGGGCCTCCTGGTTGATCTCTTCAACGCGGCTTTTGACCACGTCGCCAATCGATACGATGCCGA
>Ga0207806_1000054_pt1 | contig 25647 bp, 22 predicted proteins | sample LuqExpMetageno72_FD_187829 | JGI IMG/M metagenome (GOLD analysis project Ga0207806, IMG submission 187829) | Tropical forest soil microbial communities from Luquillo Experimental Forest, Puerto Rico - Sample 72 (SPAdes) | ecosystem: Environmental > Terrestrial > Soil > Tropical forest ...
GGTCGAGCTGCTTACCGAGAAACAGGCGAAGGCCGAGCATGCGCGGCTGGGCAACGAGATCGCCGAGCATGACCGTCGCTATTACCAACTCGACCGGCCGTCGATCACGGATGCCGAGTACGACGGCTTGCGCAAGCGCTACAACGCGATCGAGACGCGCTTTCCCGATCTGCGCACGCTGGAATCGCTATCGCTGAAAGTCGGCTCGGCGCCAGCGCGCGGCTTTGCCAAGATCCGTCACGCAGTGCCGATGCTGTCGCTGGACAACGCGTTCAGCGAAGACGACGTGCGCGATTTCGTCGGACGCATCCGCCGCTTCCTCAAATTGTCCGAGGATGAGCCGATTGCGTTCTCCGCCGAGCCAAAGATCGACGGCCTGTCGATGTCGCTGCGCTATGTGGACGGCGAATTGAAAACCGCGGCGACGCGTGGCGACGGCGCCGAAGGCGAGGACGTCACCGCCAACATCCGCACCATCGGCCAAGTGCCTCAGCAATTGAAAGGCAAGCACGTGCCTACGGTCTGCGAGGTGCGCGGCGAGGTCTACATGACCAAGGCCGACTTCCTCGCACTCAACGAGCGGCAGAAGGCGGAGGGCGGGCAGATTTTCGCCAATCCGCGCAATTCCGCCGCGGGCTCGCTGCGGCAGAAAGACCCGAGCGTGACCGCCTCGCGTCCGCTAGGTTTCTTCGCCTACGCCTGGGGCGAGATGAGCGACATGCCGGAAGACACGCAGAGCGGCATGATCAAGTTCTTCGAGCGCTCCGGCTTCACGACGAACCCCCTCGCGAAGCTCGTCCGCTCGGTCGACGACCTGCTGGCGTTCCATCGCGAGATCGAGACGCACCGCTCGCATCTCGACTACGATATCGACGGCGTCGTCTACAAGATCGACCGCATCGACTGGCAGGAGCGGCTCGGCTTCGTCTCGCGCACGCCGCGCTGGGCGATCGCGCACAAATTCCCGGCCGAGCGCGCGACGACTGTGCTGCGCGACATCGAACTGCAGGTCGGGCGCACGGGCGCGCTTACGCCGGTCGGCAAGCTCGAGCCGGTCGGTGTCGGCGGTGTGATCGTGCAGAACGTCACGCTGCATAACGAGGACTACATCCGCGGCACCGGCGCGAAGGGCGAACTACTGCGCGAGGGCCGCGACATCCGCATCGGTGACACCGTCATCGTGCAGCGCGCTGGCGACGTGATTCCGCAGATCGTCGATGTGCGGATAGACAACCGGCCGAAGGGCGCGAAGGAATATCACTTTCCCAAGAAGTGCCCGTGTCCCCTGCATACCGATGTCGTGCGCGAGGAGACGGCGACGGGCGAGGAGGGCGCACGCGCGCGCTGCACTGGCGAGTTCGCCTGTCCGTATCAGAAGATCGAGCATCTAAAATTGTTCGTGTCGCGCCGCGCCTTCGACATCGAGGGATTCGGCGAGAAGCAGATCGAATTCTTCTTCGAGCAGAGCTGGGTGAAGGAGCCCGCGGACATCTTCACGCTCGAGGAGCGCAACGCGAAGATCAAACTGCAGGAGCACGAGGGTTACGGCGCAACCTCGGTGCGCAATCTGTTCGATGCCATCGCCGAGCGGCGGCGGATTGGGCTCGACCGCTTCATCTACTCGCTCGGCATCCGCCAGGTCGGCGAGACGACGGCGCTCGCGCTCGCGCGCGCCTACGGATCGTGGGATGCGTTCCACGAGGCGTGCCTGAAAGTCGCGAAGGGCAATGAAGAGACGATCGCGGAGATGGACGCGATCGACCAGATCGGCGATACCGTGATCGAGAGCGTGAAGGCCTATTTCGGAGAGAGCCACAACCGTGGCATCGTCGAGCGCCTGACCAGGCAGGTCACCATTCTCGACGCCGAGAAGCCGAAGCGCGATTCTGCAATCGCCGGCAAGACGGTCGTCTTCACTGGCTCGCTGGAGAAGATGACACGCGAGGAAGCGAAAGCGACGGCCGAGCGGCTCGGCGCCAAGGCGGCGGGCTCGGTGTCGAAGAAGACCGACTACGTCGTCGCAGGACCGGGCGCGGGCTCGAAGCTCAGCGAGGCGAAGAAGTTCGGCATTCCGGTGCTCACGGAAGACGAGTGGCTGAAGATGGTCCAGTGACCCCGTCCGTCCCATCCTTAGGAGCACTCAGCTGGAGCGCGTCTCGATGGACGGGGCGGCCTCGCGCTTCGAGACGGTGCTTCGCGCCTCGTCAGCCTGATGCCGAATTACTTCCTCACCCCTGCCACATACGCCGCGCCGCAGGCGACCGTGACGGCGAGCACTATCCACGCCATCGGCAGCGCCGTCTCCGCGCCAGCGAGTGCGAACGGCACGATCTGCGTCGCCGCCGCGCCGAGCGCCATCTGCGTAAAGCCCAGGAGCCCCGACGCGCTTCCGGCCGCCTGCGGGCGGATGCTGACCGCGCCCGCGATCGCGCTCGGCAGCACGAGCCCGTTGCCGTAGGAGATGATCAGCTGCGGCCCGAAGATCACGAAGGGCCCGAGCCCCCACGCATACACGACGAACAGCAGGGAGATCGCCGCGCCGACAATCTCGATCAGCGCGCCGGCCGCGATCAGCGCCTCGATGCCGAGCCGCTCCGACAGACGCGAGACCGTAAAATTCCCGGCCATGTAGCCGATCGAGCCGAGCGCGAACCAGAGCCCGTATTCGGTCGGGCTGCGGTGCATCAGGTTTACGACGACGTGCGGGCCGCCGCCGATCACGGTGAAGAACGGCGCCGACGCAAGCGCCCCGCTGAGCACGAAGCCGTAGAATTTTCGGTGCCGCAGCAGCTCGCACCATTCCTTCAGCAACGCGCGGGCATCGACGACATCGCCGGGCGGGTGCGTCTCCGGCAGCACGACCATTGCCCAGAGGAGCACGACTCCGCTGAGGATCGCGATGCAGATGAAGATCGCCTCCCAGCCGAAGCTCGTAACCAGCAGGCCGCCGATCCCGGGTGACACCATCGGCGCGACGACCATTGCAGTGGTCACGAGCCCGAGCATCGCGGCCGAGCGCTCGCGTTCGAACAGGTCGCGGATGATGGCGCGGCCGATCACGATGCCGGCCGAGGCGCCGACCGCCTGCAGCATGCGCGCCCCGATCAGCATCACGATCGAGTTCGCCGCGATGGCGGCGACCGATGCGCCGACGTTGAGCGCGAGCCCAGCGAGCAGCACCGGCCTGCGCCCGAAGCGGTCGGAGAGCGGCCCGAGCAGAAGCTGCGCGGTGGCGAGGCTGAGCAGGTAGAGCGAGAGCGTGAGCTGCACCGTGCTCGTTTCGGCCGCCAGCAGCACGACGAGCTGCGGCAGCGCGGGCAACAGCATGTTGAGCGTTGCCGGCCCGATCGCCGTGGTGGCCATCAACAGCGCAAGCAACGGCCAAGGCGTATTTTTATGACTGTTCACAGCCTTTAAGAAACTCGCCGGGTGAGACAAACGCCTTCTTCGCCCCACGGACAGAAAATATCTCCGAATTGCCGGAGGGCGAAAATTCGACGGTAAACGTCTTTCGGTTGCTTTTGACAAGACCCTCGATGAGCGACGACAGCGCAGTCACACCTTCCTGTCCGGTCGCCCTGAATTGGATCTCATCAAATCGGAACGGATATTTGCGAGCACCCACGATGATTTGCACTTCGATCCGCTCGCCCTTACGCGGGTGCAGTTTCTTGGATTCGAGAAACATTCCCGGTGTCGTATCGGTATGCCCCGAGGGGCAGTAAATGTTCAGACTCGCGCCCGTTTCGTTGCGGATGATCGCTTCGAACGTTCCCTGAGCGAAAGCCATCGTCCAATGGTGGTCGCTTGCAGACGCCGCGCCGGCAAAAGCGGTGAACACGAGAAGTATGGAGAGGCGTCTCATTGGGACAAGCTCAACGTCGCACGCTCGATCCATTCGCGCGTGCCCGCATCGACCAACGGCGACAACGTCTCGCGCACGCGCTCATGATAGCTGTCGAGCCAGTGCCGCTCTTTCTCACTCAGCATGCCCGCAGCCACGAGCCGACGGTCGATCGGTGCGAGCGTCAGCGTCTCGAAGGTATTGAGCGGCTTTTCCGCGCCGACCGGCTCGGGTGCCGCGATGACGAGCACCAAATTCTCGATGCGGATGCCATAGGCCGCTGTTTTGTAATAGCCCGGCTCGTTCGACAGGATCATGCCGCGGCGCAGCGGCACGATGCCAAGCTTCGAGATGCGCGCGGGCCCTTCGTGCACGGAGAGATAGCTGCCGACGCCGTGGCCGGTGCCGTGGTCGAAATCGAGCCCCGCATGCCAGAGCGGCAGCCGCGCAAGGCTGTCGAGCTGTGCGCCGCTGGTATTCTCCGGAAAGACGGCCGTCGCGATCGCGATGTGGCCCTTCAGCACGCGGGTGAAGCGGTCGCGCATTTCGTCGGACGGCGTGCCGATCGCGACGGTGCGCGTGATGTCGGTCGTGCCGTCCTCGTATTGCGCGCCGGAGTCGATGAGAAAGAGTTCGTTGTTTCCGAGCGTGCGGTTGCTCTCGCGCGTGACACGGTAGTGCACGATCGCGCCGTTCGGGCCGGATCCCGAGATGGTAGGAAACGAGACGTCTTTCAGCACGCCGATCTCGCGGCGGAACGTCTCCAGCGCTTCGACGGCGTCGATCTCGGTGAGCTTGCCGTTCGGCGCTTCGCGATCGAGCCAGGCGAGAAACCGCGCGACCGCCGCGCCATCGCGCATATGCGCGGCGCGCGCGCCGTCAATCTCGGCGGCGTTCTTCACCGCCTTCATCAGTGTGATCGGATCGACGCCGCGCGTGGGGCGGCCGCCGTGATTTACGATCAGGCACGTGAGCGCGTCGGCCGCACTGGCCTGGTCGAGCCGGACGGTTTGGTTGGAAAGATGCGCGAGATCGCCTTGGAGATCCTCGTCCGCTCGGATCTCTGCGATCTGCGCCAATGGAGCGCGCACGGCATTGCTGAGCTTGGCGGGGTCGATGTAGAGGCGCGGTTTGCCCTCACGCGGGATCAAGGCGAAAGCGAGCGCGAGCGGCGTATGCGCGATATCCCGGCCGCGGATGTTGAAGGCCCAGGCGATATTCTGCGCGTCCGATACGACGAGCGCGTCGGCGCGGGCTTTCTCAATTTCGCTGCGGATGCGGGCAAGCTTGTCGGTCACGCTTTCGCCGGAAAATTTGATGTCGTGCAGGCGGACAGCGCCTTTCGGCGCGTCCGGACGGCCGCGCCAGAGTGCGTCGATGGGGTTGCCGTCGACAGCGATCAATTCCGCGCCGGCTTCTGTGCAAGTCTTGCGCAGGCGCTCGGCGCCTTCCGCCGTGTGCAGCCACGGATCGTAGCCGATGCGCTCGCCGTCTTTGAGGTTTTGCTTCAGCCATTCGCCCGGCGGCGTCTCGACGAGATGCACGATCGTGAAAACCGAAGCGTCGAGCTGCGTCTGCGCCTGCACGGTGTAGCGGCCATCGACGAACACGGCGGCACGATCCGCGAGCACGACCGCGGCGCCGGCCGAGCCGGTGAAGCCGGTGAGCCAGGCGAGCCGTTCCTCGCTCGCCGGCAGATATTCGTTCTGCTGGCGGTCGGCGCGCGGCACGACGAAGCCGTCGAGCGAGCGCGCTTTCAGTTCGGCGCGCAATGCGGCGACGCGCGCCGTGCTCTCTTTGTGGCCGGCGGGATCGTCGAAGGTCTGGAACTTGGCCGTGAACATCGCGGCACTTTACCGGTGCCTGCTCTGCACGCAACGCGCCGGTCGCCGGAGCAGCAGCGTCATCCAGCCGTCGAGCGGAATGCGGCGCTCCAGCACGAAGCCTTGCGCGTGATAGGCCGATAAGGCGCCATTCGCATGTGACGGCAAGAGGCCCGAGAGCACCACATGCGCGCCCGGTGCGGCGAGACGGCGGATCGGACGCGCAAGCCGCACAAGCGGCCGGAGCAGAATATTGGCGAAGATCAGGTCGTAAGGTGCGGGCGCGATGAGTGCGCGGGGGCTCGCACCCGGGGCGTGCACGAAGCGGATGCTCGGCGCGCGGTTAAGCCGCGCATTGTTGCGCGCGGCGTCGACCGCGACGCGGTCGATGTCGCTCGCGATCACGTTCGCATTAAGCTGCCGCGAAGCGGCGATCGCCAGCACGCCGGAGCCGGTGCCGATGTCGAGGATGTTTCTCGGCTGCTGCCGCTTCGCCAGTGTATCCAGCGCGATGAGGCACCCCTGCGTGGTACCGTGATGGCCGGTGCCGAAGGCGAGCGCGGCTTCGATCTCAATGCCGATCGCGTTCGCTGGGATGCGGCCGCGATCGTGCGAGCCGTGCACGACGAAGCGGCCGGCGCGCACGGGCGTGAGGCCTTCGAGGCTGCGCCTGACCCAGTCCGCCTCGACCACGCGCTCAAACACGAGGGCGCGCGCGGCGTCGTCGCCGGCCGCAAGCGCAACGAGATCGCGCAGGCGCGGCTCGTCGGCTTCGCCATCCCAATGGATCGCGACGTGCCATCGCCCCTTCTCGTCCTCGAAGGCGCCGCAGACGGCGTCTTCGGAATCCAGCGTTTCGGCGAGGAACGAGGCGATGCGGCGCGCGGTGTTCGCGTCGGTGGTGAGGCGGGCAACCGTCGTCATGCGGCCGGCAACTTCGCGCGTCGCGAGCCGCTGCGCAATCCGCCGTTCACCTCACGCGAACAGGCTCACCGCCACGGATAGGGCGCGTAGTTGTAGCGGTAAACGGGCTGCTGGTACTGATAGTAATTAGGCTGCGGCTGCTGGTAGCGGTACGTGTAGCCGGGAGGAGCCCGCGGCACGTCGGTGCTGTAGTAGCGCGGATAGCCGCGCATGTCGGACGGCGCCGAACCGGTCATTACATCCTCGTCGCGATAACGCCGCCGCGCGACCGCATCCGAGCCGGGAATCTCGCCGGTGAGCACGACCTTGGTCTTGTTCATCCCCTCCAGTGTCACTAGCTGCCACAACTCCTCCGCATGAGCCACCGACAGCCGCACGCAGCCGTGCGAGGCCGGCCGCCCGATCGAGGTGTGGTTAGTGCCGTGGATGGCGTGGCCCTGCTTGGTGAAGAAGATGGAGTAGGGCATCGGCGCGTCGTCCCATTCCTTGGAAAAATGGTCCTTCTCCATGCGGAAGGGGCGGAAGTCGCCGCCCGGCGTGTCGTATTGCGCAATTCCCGTCGATACCGGCCAGCGGAAGACGGCGCGGCCGTCCTTTATGACGGTCATCTGCTGTACGCCTTTGTCTATGTAAATGAGCAATTCCGCGCGCGCCTGCGACACAGCAAGCAGGAGGGCGGCGGCGGCCAGCGCGCTAAGTCGCATAAGACGAACTCCCGAAAACAGCTCCCCGGGCAGGACCCGAGCCAAGCAGGACCCGGGCTGGGAAAGTAGGCGGTCCACGGCCGATTCAATGCGCGAAGCCCTTTGCCGTTCCGGAAACAGCAGGCGGGGCTGGCGGTTACCATATTGACCGTCGACACATTTGAGTCCGTCCGACCGGGAGTCGCCTATGCCGGAGCCGCTCATCGTCACCATCCCGCACCGCCTGGGCAAGCAGGAGGCGCTCGACCGCATCAAATCCGGGTTCGGCAGGGCGGAAAGCGAGTTCGCCTGGGCGCTTCACTTCGACGAGCAGCGCTGGGACGGCGACACGCTGCATTTCCGCATCTCGGCCATCGGCCAGCACGCAACGGGCTCGATCGCGGTCGGCGAGGAGAGCGTGCGCGTCGAGGTGATGCTGCCGTGGCTGCTGGCGCGCTTCGCCGCCGCCGCCCAGCGGGTGATCGGGCAGAAGGGCACGCTGATGCTGGAAAAGAAGTAGGGCGGGGGGACAAGGCCACCTCAATTCCCCAATTCCAGCACCCAGTAATGCCGGCCGCTCGCCGACACCGCGTTGGCGAGGCCGTAACTCGAAATGCCCTTCATCAGCATGTTGCGCCGGTGGCCGGCCGAGAGCGCCCACATGCGGTAGGCGCACTCCGCGTCGGCGCAGCCATAGGCCACGTTCTCTGCCGCGCGCGAGGACAGCGCGCCCATGCGTTCGCGGAAGCCGTTGTGGTCTAGATGGTTGCGCCGCGCGAGATCATAGGCATGCGCCTGCGCCGCGCCCGCATAGGCCGCCGAATAGGAGAGCGGCGGCAATTTGTGCTGCGCGCGGAAGGAATTGATGTCGAAGGCGGAAGCGGGCGTCGCGACAAGTGCGCCCAATATCAGCAGAGGCACCACGGCACGCACGGACGGATCTCCAAGGACGTGTCTCGAAGCTCGGCGGTCTCAGATGCCCGCGATCATGTCGCCGCCCATTGCCCTTAACAAGAGCGCGCGCGAGCCCGCCTCACGACACGCAGACATATTGCGTGCCGCGCATGCCGAGCCGCCGCGCCGCGCCGCGCGCGAGATCGAGCCGCGCGCCCTGCCGGAACGCGATGCCCCACGGCCCGGTGTCGTTGATGCGCACCGTGATCGAGCGGCCGTTGTGCGGATTGGTAATGGTCAGGGTCGAGCCGAGCGGCCAGGTGCGCGCCGCCGCGGTGTTGCCGTTGGCGTCGAAGACTTCGCCGGTCGCGGTGCGCCGGCCGGACCAGTAATAGCTCGCGAGCACTTCCTGTCCCGCGCAGGCGCCAGTCGGCTTCGCGTAGCGATGCACCGTCGCCCAGCCGCCGGCCTGCGCCGTGGCAGCGGCAAGCAGCACGGCGATGAGTGCCGTCGCGACGCGGCTCATCGGGGGTAACCCGCTCCATCCCATGCAACCCGCTTAGCGGCGGCGCGCGGACGTGAGCAAGGCGTGAGCGCACGGAGGGTTAGGGGGTAGGGTTAATGGGGGGCGGTGGGGCGGACGGCTGTCAAATTGCGGTGCGATTTACAGCGTCGGCGAGCTTATGGTGCCGATGCGCCTGCGCCGCACCGGCGTAAGTCGTCGAGTTTGGGTGGGGAGAATGGCAAATTGTAAAAAATGATCTAGCTCCGGTGACGATGCCCGGCAGATCGGGAAACGAGACCGCCATAGCGACTGTCGGCGTCTGTATGACGGCAGCCCTCACACCCTCTCCACAAAACTATCCACTACGCGCTTTTCGCCGGCCTTGTCGAAGCGGATGGTCAGTCTGTTGCCGTCGACCGCGGTGACGTTGCCGTTGCCGAATTTCTGGTGAAACACGCGCTCGCCTACGACAAAGCGGGCGGGCGCGCCGGTCGATTTGGCGATCAGTTCGCCTTCGATGGTCAGGGGGGTGCGGCCGGGCGGGGTGTGCAACACGCGGGGCGGTCCCGCCTCTCCCAAGCGAGCTTCGCGCGCTCGACCCCTCCCCCCAGAGGAGAGGTGACTCCCGGCGCCGCCTGAGTCCTCCTCGAACTCCTCCCCATCCGGCACATAACGCCGGTTGCCCGTCTCATCGAACCCGCCCATCCCGCGCCTGGCCTGCGCGCGCTGCCAGCCGGGCGTCGAATAGCGCGAGCCGAAGGCGGCCATCTCATCGAAGCGCGAGGGGCCGTAGCCCGACATGCCGAAGCCGCCGGTGCCGCCCGCCGCCTCCTTCACCTCGACATGCGCCTCCGGCAGTTCGTCGAGGAAGCGCGAGGGGATGTTGCTCGACCACATGCCGTGGATGCGGCGGTTGGCGGCGAAATAGATCTTCGCCCGCTTGCGCGCGCGGGTCAGGCCGACATGCGCGAGCCGGCGCTCCTCCTCGAGGCCAGCGCGGCCCTGGTCATCCAATGAGCGCTGATGCGGAAACAGGCCTTCCTCCCAGCCGGGTAGGAAGACGGTGTCGAATTCGAGCCCCTTCGCCGAATGCAGCGTCATGATGTTGACCGCCTGCTCTTCCTCGCCGCGGTCGGTGTCCATCACGAGGCTGATGTGCTCAAGGAATCCCTGCAAATTCTCGAACTCCTCCATCGAGCGGACGAGCTCTTTCAAATTTTCCAGCCTTCCGGCGGCGTCGGCTGAGCGGTCCTTCTGCCACATCTCGGTGTAACCCGATTCGTCGAGCATGATCTCGGCGAGCTCCGTGTGCGGCATCGTGTCTTTTTGCCCGCGCCAACGGTCGAACGAGTCCATCAGGCCGCGCAGGGCGGCGCGTGGCTTCGGCTTCATCTCGTCGGTGGTGGCGATGAGGCGCGCAGCTTCGCTGAGCGGGATGCGTTCCTTGCGCGCGTAATCGTGCAGCATCTGCACCGCCGCGTCTCCGAGTCCTCGCTTGGGCGTGTTGACTATGCGCTCGAAAGCGAGGTCGTCGGCCGGCTGCGCGATCACGCGCAGATAGGCGAGCGCGTCGCGGATTTCGGCGCGCTCGTAGAAGCGCGGGCCGCCGATCACGCGATAGGAGAGGCCGAGCTGGATGAAGCGGTCTTCGAACTCGCGCATCTGGAACGAGGCGCGCACCAGGATGGCGATCTCGTCGAGCGGATGGTCCTCACCCCGCTCGCGCGCTGCGCGCTGCATCCCTTCGATTTCCTCGCCGATCGCGCGCGCTTCTTCTTCCGAGTCCCAGGCGCCGGTGACCTGCACCTTCTCGCCGTCATCGTCCTCGGTGCGAAGAGTTTTTCCGAGCCGGCCTTCGTTGTGCGCGATGAGGTGTGAGGCGGCGGCGAGGATGTGGCCGGTCGACCTGTAATTGCGCTCGAGCCGGATGACCTTCGCGCCGGGAAAGTCGTGCTCGAAGCGCAGGATGTTGTCGACCTCGGCCCCGCGCCAGCCGTAGATCGACTGATCGTCGTCGCCGACGCAGCAGATGTTTTTTCGTGCCCTCTCTTCGCTCACCACTACGTCATGGCCGAGCTTGTCCCGGCCATCTACGTCTTCTCTCAGATCAGCGAGACGTGGATCACCGGGACTCGCGCCTTCGGCGCGGCTCGGTGATGACGGTGGAGAAGCCTGCGCCAACAACCTGAGCCACAGATACTGCGCGACGTTCGTATCCTGATACTCGTCGACCAGGATGAATTTGAATCTCTGCTGGTACTGCCGCAACACGTCGGCGTTCAGCCGGAATAGGCGGATGCATTCGAGCAGCAGGTCGCCGAAGTCGGCTGCGTTGAGCGTCTTCAGCCGTTCCTGGTAGGCCGTGTAGAGCTTCTTGCCCTTGCCGTTGGCGAAGCTCGCGGCCTCGCCCGCCGGCACCTGCTCAGGGGTGAGCCCGCGGTTCTTCCAGCCGTCGATCAGGGAGGCGAGCACGCGCGCCGGCCAGCGCTTGTCGTCGAGCTTCTCGCCCTCCAGCAGCTGCTTGAGCAGGCGGATCTGGTCGTCGGTGTCGAGGATCGTGAAGTTTGACTTCAGCCCCATCATCTCGGCATGCCGGCGCAGGATCTTCACGCCGATCGAGTGGAAGGTGCCCATCCAGGGCATCCCCTCGACCACCTGCCCTACAATGTGGCCGACGCGCTCCTTCATCTCGCGCGCGGCCTTGTTGGTGAAAGTGACGGCAAGGATTTCAGACGGGTGTGCGCGGCGCAGGTTCAGGATGTGGGCGATGCGGGTGGTAAGGACGCGCGTCTTCCCGGTTCCCGCGCCGGCGAGCACTAGCACCGGCCCGTCAAGCGTCTCGACCGCGGCCCGCTGCTCCGGGTTGAGGTCGACGAGGTAGGGCAGGTTCGCCGCCCGCGCGGCCATTGCCCGTGCGGCAATACCGCTCGGCGCGGGCGCTTGCGGCGCGGGTTCGTGACGTTTCGGTTCGGACATCCTGATTCTTTCAAGGCGAAAGATGGCATTCGTGCGTGCCTTTTGGGAGAGGCACACACGCCCGATCGCCGCGTTTTGGGAATTTTCGACGCCGGCGTTACCGCTCACCCAGCGTCTTCCAGACGCCTTTTGCGGTGGCCACCACGCGGGTGCCCACTACGAGCTCCGCATTCATGAAGACCAGTGCGCGCGTACGCCGGACGACCTCGCATTTGGCTTCGACGAACTCGCCGATTTGCACGGCATCCACGAAATGTACGTCAAGCTGGACGGTCGCCTGCGGCCGCTGGCCGTTCGCGTACCAGCAGGTCATGCCCATCGACCGGTCCGCGAAGGTCATCAGCATGCCGCCCTGCACGACGCCTCGCCGATTGTGGTGTTTCGGCTCGGCCAGAAAGGCGTAGAGATGGATGTCACCGGATCGGCGCGTCCAGAACGGGCCGACAAGGCCGATAAAGCCCTCGTCCCGGTATCGCTCCCAGCCCGCAGCGGCGGGATCGAAGGGCGTGGGAACGTCCGAATTTGACGGCGGCTTATTACTCGACATCACAAAGCTCGCATTCGACTGGGTTGGGTTTACGAAGGCAAGGTGCAACTCGGTCGGATCAGGCCCGCCCCGGCATCGCGATGCGCCGGCCGAGCCCTTCCGGCCGCGGCAGACGGTCGTGCGCGGCCTTCATCGCGGCGAGCGAGCGCATGATCGAATCCGGGAAGGGCGCGACCTTCTTCGCCACCATGTCGACGTGCAGCGTCATGTTCTCCGACGTGGCCGAGAGCCAGCCCTCTTCGGCGTGGAAAAGCTGCTCGAAATAATGGATGCGCTTGGCATCGAAGTCGATGAGCTGGAAGGTGACGCGCACCAGATCGTCTTCGCGCACTTCGCGCAGGTAGCGCACATGCGCTTCCGCAGTGAAGGTCGAATGGTTGCGCGTCTTTAAATAGTCGTAGCCGATGCCGATCAGCTCGTAGGCTTCGTCCACCGCACGGTCGAACAGCACGTTGTAATAAGCCATGTTGAGATGGCCGTTGTAGTCGATCCACTGCTTCTCGACCCGCATCGGCGAGGAGACGAAGGGCGCGAAGAACAGCGGTTCGGGACGGTCGAGCATCGCTTAAGCCGAAATCGGATACACCGCCTTCTCCCCGCTGAGCACGCGGGCGACGTCGCTCGCGCATTTGCTCTGCAATTCCTCCAGCGCCTCGATGGAGTAGAAGGCCGTGTGCGACGTAAGGACCACGTTGTCGCGGCCGAGCAAAGGTGAATCCTTTGCTGGCGGCTCCGTCGTCAAGACGTCGAGCGCGGCCCCGCCGACCTGGCCGGAATCGAGTGCGGCAACGAGCGCCGTCTCGTCGATCATTGGTCCGCGCGCGGTGTTCACGATGTAGACGCCCTTCTTCATTTTCGCGAAGGCATCCGCGTTGAGCATCCCGCGCGTCTGCGGCGTCAGCGGCGCATGCACCGAAATGTAATCCGAACGCGCGAGCAGCGCGTCGAGCTCGACGCGTTCGGCGCCGGCCTGCGTGAACAGCTCCGGCTTGGCGTAGGGATCGTAGGCGACCACGGTCATGCCGAATGCCTTCGCCTTGGGCGCGACCAGACGCGGGATGTTACCGAAACCCCAGAGCCCGAGCACGGTGCCTTCGATGCGGCGGATCGGGACCACCGCGGGCATCTCCCAGCGGCCGCCCTGCACCAGCCTGTTCGACAGCGGAATTTTGCGGATCAGCGAGAGGAGCAGCGCCACCGCGTGGTCGGACACCTCGCGGATGCAATAGTCCGGCACGTAGTTGACCGAGATGCCCTTTTCCTTGGCGGCGGCCAGATCGATGTTATCGACCCCCAGCCCGAAGCGGCCGATGGCCTTGCATTTCGTCAATTGCGTAATGATCTCTCGCGTGATCTTGGCGTAGGTGACCAGGATCGCGTCGGCGTCGCGGGCGACGGCGAGGATGTCCTCGGCGCTGCCGCTCTTCGATATCAGGAGCGTCGGATTGAGGCGCGCGAGAGCCGCTTTGGCCGGATCCAGGGTGGGAAAGACACTGTCGGCGACAGCGATGACGAGACCGGCCATTTTATTCTCCAAGAAAACAGGCGGCGGAAACTACGCCATCGCGGGCTGCGCCGTCTACTTGACGGCGCAGATAGGCTAGCGTGGTCCGCGCGCATGACTACGGGGCGGAGCCAATGAGCGGCCGGACGATCGCATGCTGAAGATGCCCGCTTGGGGCGGCCTCATCGAAGAGCTGGCCGCAGCCGTCAACCTCACCGAGCTCACCAAGGGCTCGACCGTTTGGCTCGCCGTGACGGGCTTAAGCCGCGCGGGCAAGACGGTCTTCATCACCAGCCTGATCCACAATCTGCTCAGCGCGGTACACAATCCGAACCGGATGCCGCTGTTCAAAGTGGTGGGCGAGGGGCGTATGCGCTCCGTGCGGCTGGAGACAGTGAAATCGGACGTGCTGCCGCGCTTTCCCTACGGCACAAACATCGAGGCCATGGCGGAGATGCCGTCGCGCTGGCCGGAGCGCACCGTCGACATCAGCGAGATCGGCATCGACATCCGCTACGAGCCGGCCGGTCTGTTCGGACAGATGCTTGCAAAGATCGGCGGCGACACGGCGACCCTGTCGCTGCGCATCGTCGATTATCCCGGCGAATGGCTGCTCGACCTGCCGCTGCTCGGCATGAGCTATGCCGAGTGGTCGCGCGCGATGCTGAAGCTGTGGAGGCAGGGCGTGCGCGCCGAGATCGGGCGCGATTTTCTCGCGCGTGTCGCCGAAATTTCGCATGCGGACGACGCGAGCGAGCAGACGGCGCGCGAACTGCACGAGCTCTGCCGCGGCATGCTGATCGCGGCGCGCGACAAGCACGCGCTGAGCTATCTGCAGCCGGGCCGCTTCGTCTGTCCCGGCTCGCTGGGCGAAGTGCCTTATCTCTGGTTCGCGCCGCTCGATCTGCCTGACGAGCTTGTGCGGCTGCAGCCGGGCTCTCTGGGCGCGCTGATGGCCGAGCGCTTCGAAGTGTACAAACGCGAGGTCGTGGAGGCTTTCTATCGCGATTACTTCCGGCAGTACGGACGGCAGATCGTGCTGGTCGACATGCTCGGCGCGCTGCTCGCGGGCCGCGACGCTTTTGAAGACACGCGGCTCGCGATCGCCGCGATCCTGCAAAGCTTCCGCTACGGCCAGCGCAGCATCCTCTCGCGGCTGATCGGCCTCTCGAGCATCGAGAAATTGCTGTTCGCGGCGACCAAGGCCGATCACATCCCGGACTTGCAGCGCGATCATTTAAGCGCGCTGTTGCGCAACATGGCGGCGCTCCCCGCACTCGACGTCCGCGGCCGCAACGCGGACATCGATGTCGCGGCCATCGCGTCGGTCGCCTCGACCATCGAAGGCACGCAGGACATCGATGGCAAGCGTGTGCAGGTCGTGATCGGGCGCGAGGTGGGCAGCGAGAAGCAGGCGAAGTTCTTCGCCGGCCAGATTCCGATCCGGCCGCCGCGGCCGGCGGACTGGGGTACGCCGTTCTTGAGTATTCCGCGCTTCGAGCCGCCGGCGGTCGATCCGGCGCCGGTCGACGGCATTCCGCACATCAATCTCGATCTGGCGCTCGAATTTCTGATCGGAGACCGCCTTCGATGAACGATGGCCCGCGTGTGATTGAGGAGGAAGCCCCGCGCGAGGCGCACTCGCGTGTGTCGGGTCCGGTTGTGTTTGCGACCGAGACGACCGAGCGCGTAGTGCCGGTACAGCGCGCGGTCGTGAAGCCGGCCGAAGCGAAGCCGCGCCGCTGGGATCGCGCCATCCGTACCGGCCTGTGGGGGCTCGGTCTGGGACTTGGCGGCTGGCTGGTGATCGACTCGTACGAGTGGGTGGTCGATGCGTTCGCGCGCGGGCCGGTGCTCGGCGGATTGTCGCTTGCCGCGATCGTCGGCGTCCTGGGCGGCGGGGGCCTGGTGATCGGGCGCGAATTGACGAGCTTCCTCGCGCTGCGCCGGGTCGAGCACGACCACGATCTGCTCAACGAGGCGACGCGCCTGCGTTCGGGTGAAATGCGCTCGGCGATCCGCCGCGTGCTCGCCGTCGTGCCGAAGGATCGCGATACCGAAAGCGCGATCGAAAGCTACCAGCGGCAGGTGCAGGCGCATCATACGCCGGCGCAGCAGGTCGAACTGCTCTCGCACACGGTCATGCGTCCGCTCGATGCGCGTGCCCGCGCGGTGGTGCGGCGCGCGACGGGACGCACCTTCGGATTGACGGCGCTTGCGCCGACCGCACTGATCGACACCGTGCTGTTCGCCGCGTTGAGCGTCCACATGCTGCGCGGGATAGCCGCCTGCTACGGCCATCGCCCGACCGCCGCCGCGACCGCGCATCTCATCCGGCGGCTGATCTTCGAAGCGGGCAAACTCGCCGCGATCGATCTAGCCGGCATGACGATCGCGCAGCATTTGAGTGGCGCCGTCGCCGAACGGCTCGCCGCCGACAGCGTGCATTCGCTCTATGCGGCTCAGCGGATCGCCCGGATCGGACTGATCGCCATGAGCATGTGCCGGCCGGTACCGTTCCAGGCGGAGGAGGTGCCGAACATGTTCTCGGCGCTGCTGGAAAGCATTCTGGCGCGCGTGCAGACCTGAAAATCGCGTTTTCCAGAAGTTCCGCCTTGTGGATTGGGAGGACGCGCCGCCAATTTCCATAATTCCGGCGCGTCCTCCGGCTGAAATCACAGCACATCATGCCGGCGGAGGGGGCCACATGCCGATGATGAACCTGTCCGCTCCATCTTCGACCGCGGCGCATTTGCGTTGTCCGCAGTGCAACGGCACAGCGCATTTGACTGTGATCGAGCCGGATGTGCGCGAACCGCAGAAGGAATGGCACGTATTCCGCTGCGAGAACTGCTGTGCGAAGCGGACGTACTTAATCTCGCGCTGATCCGGACAGATTGAGCTTTTGCGTTAGCGATCGGTTAACCAAACATTTTAACCAAGCGTTAAGCAGAAACTGGCGCCCTAAGGCGCGGCTGCTATCGTCGTCTCCGGAAGGAGCGGCCTATGCGGACCCGTCTGTTGCGAGTACTGTTTCTGCTGGTCTTCGCCGTGATGTTCGCGGTCTACGCGGTCTCGATCGCGAGCAGCGCGCCGCCGGACGGCCTGCACGATACCCTGCAAATCGTCGGTGAGCAGTGGTGCTGAGCCGCTAGTCCAAGCCGGCGCGGCGAAAACCTTCGAGGTAATGTTCGAGATCGGCGGCGTGCCGGATCGGCATGTTGGCCGCAATCCATGCAAGCGATACGTTCGGCTGAGCGCGGCGCAACGCTTCGAGCGCCTGCTGCGCGTCATCGCGTCGTCCGGCCATGCCTGAGGCTGAGGTCAGGACGCGATGCGCGCCGACGAAATCGCTGCGCTGGCGGAGCGCCTCGCGCGCAAGCCGCATCGCTCCCTCGTAGTCGCGGCCGATGAAGCGCGAATATGCGAAAATGCCCTGATAAACGGCGGATAACGGATCGCGCGGGCTCAAGCGCAGGGCGCGTGCTGCCGCCTCGCTCGCCTGTTGCCATCGTCCCGCATAGGCGAGGGAGAGCCCATAATAGGCCCGCGCGAGCGCGAAGTTCGCATTAAGGTGCAGCGCCGTCTCGAATTCGGCAATGGAATCGTCGAAGCGGCGCGCGAACAGATGCACGTTGCCGAGCGCAACATGCGCCCAGGCGTCCTCGCTGTCGGATTGCATCGCCGCTTTCGCCGCCTGCTCGGCGGTGCGCATAGCCGCGGCACTTTCGATCCAGCCCATGTGCGCGGTGAACGTATAGCTCGTCGCCAGCACGCCGAGCGCCTGGCCGTAATTCGGATCGATACTGATTGCTTTTTCGAGCAGCGCCTGCGCGACCACGTTGTCCTGCCGCGTCACGCGCCAGTAATGCGATAGCGCGCGCATCACGAGGTCCCACGCGTCCAGGCTGTCCGGCGGCTTGCGCTCGGCGCGGAAATTCTCCGCTGCGTAGAGTTGCGGTTCGATCGCCGCTACGATCGCCTCGGTGATCTCGTCCTGCACGGCGAACACGTCTGACAGAGCTCGGTCGAAGCGCTCGGCCCAGATGTGGCTGCCCGTCGCAATGTCGTTGAGCTGCGCGGTGATGCGGACGCGGTCGCCGGATTTGCGCACGCTGCCCTCGAGCACGTAATCGACGCCGAGCTCTTCGCCGACCTGCTTCAGATGCACGGTCCGGCCCTTGTAGATGAAGGAGGAGTTGCGCGCGATCACCAGGAACCAGCGCAATTTGGACAACGCGGTGATGATGTCCTCGCTGATCCCGTCCGAAAAATACTCCTGCTCCGGATCGCCGCTCATATTGCTGAACGGCAGCACCGCGATGGCCGGCCGCTCTGACGCTGCACCTGCCGGTCGCGGCATCCGTTTCGGCTGGGTGTCATGCTCGCGCAACGTTCCGATGAAACGGAAGCCTTTGCGTGCGATCGTGCGGATCAGGTTCTGCTGCTCGCCGCTATCGCCGAGCGCCTTGCGCGCGGCATTAATTCGGCTCGTGAGCGTGGAATCCGAAACAATCCGGCCGTGCCAGACGTTGGCGACAAGATCGTCCTTGCTGACCACGCGATCACGCTGCTCGATCAGAAAAACGAGCAAATCGAAAACTTGCGGCTCGACAGGAACGAGTTCGCTGCCGCGCCTGAGCTCGCGCGTTTTGGTATCGATCGCATAAGCGTCGAACCGCAGCAGCAAGAAGGCCTCCCGTCCCGCCCGTGGGACCAGCTCTCAAGCAATAATCAGGATTCTCTCATAAGCAAATCAAGAGGCTTTGCAGGCCTTTTCCGGTGGAAAGACGCATGATCCCCGTATGCCAAACGCCCGCCGAAGGCGCGGGCGTGGCGATATGGGAGAGAGCCATGCAGCGCATCATCGCGTTCCTCTATGGCATCGTCGTCTATGTCGTGTTCTTCGTCACCTTCCTTTACGCGATCGGCTTCGTCTCCGGCATCGGCGCGCCGAAGACGATCGACACCGGCGAACCCGGCTCGATCGTAGCCGCGCTGATTCTCAATCTCATCCTGATGTCGATCTTCGCAATCCAGCACAGCGTGATGGCGCGCCGGCAGTTCAAGGCATGGTGGACTCAATTTGTCTCGCCTGCGGTCGAGCGCTCGACTTTCGTGCTGGCGTCAAGCCTCGCGCTGATTTTGATATTCTGGCAGTGGCAACCCCTGCCGCAGACGATCTGGCAGGTGACCGACCCGAATGCCGTCGGCGTGCTGGTCGCGCTGGAAGCGGTCGGCTGGATGCTGGTGCTGTCGAGCACCTTCCTGATCAACCATTTCGAACTGTTCGGGCTGCATCAGGTCATGAACAATCTGAACGGGAAGCCGATGCCCGCCCCGGAGTTCAAGATGCCGATGTTCTATAAAGTCGTGCGGCATCCGATCTATCTCGGCTTCATCATCGCGTTCTGGGCGACGCCGACGATGACGGCCGGCCATCTGCTGTTCGCGGCCGTCACAACCGCTTACATCTTCGTCGGCATCGCGCTCGAGGAGCGCGATCTGATCGCGGTGTTCGGCGACGATTACCGCCACTACCGCGAGCGCGTCGGCATGATCTTGCCGTTCCCGGGCGGGAGGCGACCGCCCGCCGCGACCCCGGCCGAATAAAAATCGCGCGGTTTCGCGGGCCGGATGTCCTCTGCTAGTGTCTGCCAAAAGTGGAACTGGCAGAGGATTTCGATTGGTGCAATCTCAGAAAAAATCCGTGCAGAACGGCCGCGAAACCGCGGTGGACGCGCTCACCGCCGCTTTTGGCAATCGCGTCGCCACCGCGCTCGCGGTGCGCCGACAGCACGGCAACACCTTCACCTGGATTGAGAACCAGCCGCCCGACGCGGTCGTCTATCCGCAGACGACCGACGACGTGCAGCGCATCGTCCGCATATGCGCCGAACACGGCATGCCGATCATCCCGTTCGGCGTTGGCTCCTCGCTGGAAGGCCACGTCAACGCGCCGCAAGGCGGGGTGTCCATCGACTTCAGGGACATGAACCGGCTGGTGAAGGTGCACGCCGAGGACCTCGACTGCGTGGTCGAGCCCGGCATCACGCGCAAGGCGCTAAACGAGCAGTTGCGCGATTCTGGCCTGTTCTTCCCGATCGATCCGGGGGCCGACGCCTCGCTCGGCGGCATGGCGGCGACGCGCTGCTCTGGCACCAACGCTGTGCGCTACGGCACGATGAAGGACAATGTGCTGGCGATGCAGGTCGTGCTCGCGAACGGGGAGGTGATCGACACCGCGCGCCGCGCAAAGAAGACGAGCGCCGGCTACGACCTCACGCGGCTTATGGTTGGCTCTGAAGGCACGCTCGGCGTCATCACGCAGTTGACGCTGAAGCTGTCCGGCATTCCGGAGGCGATTTCCGGCGGGACGTGCCCGTTCCCGACGGTCGAGGCGTGCTGCAACACGGCGATCTCCACCATCCAGCACGGTATTCCGATCGCGCGCATCGAACTGCTCGACGCGCTGCAGGTGCGGGCGGTGAACATCCACTCCAATCTCGGCCTGCCGGAAACGCCGATGCTGTTCCTGGAATTCCACGGGACTGAAGCATCCGTCGCCGAGCAGTCCGAACGCTTCGGCGAGATCGCGGCCGAGTTCGGCGGTGGCCCCTTCAACTGGACGACGTTGCCGGAGGAGCGCACCCGGCTGTGGGAGGCGCGCCATCACGCGGCGGTGTCGAACCTCGCGTTGCGGCCGGGCGCCTCGATCGTAGCGACCGACGTTTGCGTGCCGATCTCGCGGCTCGCCGAATGCGTGACCGAGACGCAGGAAGACATCGCGCGCACCGGCGTCCTTGCGCCGATCGTCGGGCACATCGGCGACGGTAACTTCCATCTCAGTGTCATGGTCGATCTGAGCGATCCCGACGAGGTGAAGCGTGCGAAGGACCTGAACGAGCGGCTGGTCGAGCGGGCCCTGCGCATGGACGGGACCTCGACCGGAGAGCACGGCGTGGGGCAGGGCAAGATGAAGTACATGGAGCGCGAGTACGGCCCCGCTGCCCTTGCCGTGATGGCCTCGATCAAGCGCGCGCTCGACCCGCAGGACATCATGAACCCGGGGAAGATCGTGTCGGAGTAACGCGGGCGGCTGCGCACGATGTTTCCCCGCGTACTGCGTACTCCCTCCTTGGGGGGAGGGGACGCGGCAAAAAAATAAGGACCGCCACTCCTAACCCGTCCCCACAAAGGGGGAGGGGAAAATGCTGTGGCAAGGTGCGATCTCCTCGCTCCACAGTGCACTTAGCCGACATAGATTTGCCGCCAAAAAGCGGCAACAATGGCTGACGTTTCAGTCCCTTGCACCTGACCGGCCGCGGCGTCCCGCGCCGCGGGAGTGACTATTTGCAGACGACTCTGCTCAGTATTGCGATCGCGTTGATCCTGGCGGCGATGGCCGCCTTGGTCGCACCGTTCGTCATCGACTGGAGCGCCTACCGCTCGATCCTTGAGGCAGAAGCCAGCCGCGTGCTGGGCGCGGAGGTGACCATCGCCGGTGCGATCGACGCGCGGCTTTTGCCGTCGCCGCGGCTTAACCTGCATGACGTCAGCATCGGCTCCGGCGCGGAGCAGGTTCACGCGGACGAGCTCGACCTGCAGTTCGCGCTGACGCCGATCCTGCGCGGCACCTGGCAGGCGGAGGAGATGCGGCTCGCTGGGCCGCAGCTCGCGCTGCGGCTGGACAAGAACGGACGCCTGCAGGCCCCCGCCTTCGCCGCGAACTTCGATCCGGGGTCGCTCAGCATAGATCGGCTGCAGATCGAGGCCGGGACGCTGACGCTCGCCGGCATCGATCGCGACGCGAGCGTCACGCTGAGCGGTGTGTTCTTCAATGGCCGTGCCCGCTCTCTGCTAGGGCCGTTCGACGGCAGCGGCGCGTTCACCGTCGGGGGAGAGAGCTACAGCCTGGAGAGTTTTTCGACCGGACGTATCAATGATGGCGCGCTGCGCGTGCGTGCGGTGGCGCAGCCGGCGGATCATCCCTATCGCATCGAGAGCGAGGGCATATTCGCTTTCGCCGAGAACAAGCCGCGCTTCGACGGCAATCTCGCGGTTGGCCCGACGCCGGGCCTCAAGCGCAGTGCGGCCCCGTGGTCCGTGCGCGGGAAGCTGACGGCAAACGCCGCGTCGGCGCAGTTGCAAAATCTCGAACTCGCCTATGGCGGCGACAAGCAGGGGCTCAAGCTCACCGGACTCGTGCGTTTCGACTACGCGAAGGCGCCGTCGCTCAGCGCCGAACTGAGCGCGCCGCGGATCGATCTCGACGCCATATTGGCGAATTCCGATGGCAGCCATCCCGCTCCGGCGGGGACATTGCGCGACTTGGCGCGATCGAGCGGGACGGCCGCCTTCCTTCCGTCGATCGCGATCAAAGCCGGAGTGCAAATCGACGAACTCGTGCTCGGCGGCGCGTCGCTGTTGGAGGTCCGCAGCGATCTGACCAGCACCAAGGATGGCTGGGAGTTGAGGCCGCTGCAATTCCGCGCACCCGGGTTCAGCAAGGTTGCGATCTCGGGCGCGCTGAAGGCGGGCGACGGCGGGCTCACATTCAGTGGTCCGGCCGAGATCAACGCCGAGGATCCGAAGGTACTGTTCGCATGGCTTGAAGGGCGTGGGCAAATTGCTTCGGCCGATGCGGGGCCGCTCACGCTGCGGGGCGATGTCACGCTCGGAAGTGAGAAGCTTGCGGTGGAGAACGTGGAGGCGAGCTTCGACGGCGAGCCGCTCGCCGGACGGCTGGCTTACATCTTCGCCACGGGCGTGCAGGGCGCGAAAGTCGATGCGGTGCTGAGTGCTGACAAGCTTGACCTCGATACGGCAATCGCGTTCTCCAAGGCGCTGGCCGCCGGTTCGCAGATGCAGGCACCGGACGCGATCACATTGCGCGCCAATATTGGTCGCGCGAGCTTCGCCGGGTTCAGCGGAGGCGATGCGAGCGCTGATGTCAGCTACGACAAGAAGCGGCTGAGCCTCCGAACGCTGTCGGTCGCCGACCTCGGCGGCGCCCGGCTCGAGATGAGCGGCGACGTCGATCTCGGCAACGCGGCCAAGCAGCCGGGCAGACTGCAGGCCGATCTAAGTGCGCCCGAACTCAAGCCGGTGCTCGCCGTGCTCGCGCGCGTCGCGCCGAGCGCGGCAGCGGCATTGCAGCCGTCCGAGAACGCGCCGGCGAAGCTGCATGCGGACCTTGACGTTCGGCCAGGATCGCCTCTCAGCCGCGCGGATTTGAAAATTAGCGGCGCTCTCGGTCCGGCGGAAATTTCGATCGACGGCAATGCGTCCGCCGATCTGACGACGGCTACGATCGGCGAGATGCACGTGGACAGCCGCATCGCTGCTGCGGATGGGCGCATGCTGCTGCCGCTTTTGCGTCTCGATCGCGCGCTCGAGGTCGGCGACGGGCCTGGCATGCTCACGCTGAAGGCGAGCGGACGGTTCTCGGGGCCTCTGAATATCGCCGCCCAGATTACTGCGAATGGGTTGAACGCGAATGCCAGCGGTGCCGCAACAGTCTCAAAGCGCCACGCCGATTTGAAAATCGCGGTGCGTCAGGCGAACGCAGCCCCGCTGCAGGGCGTTGCCGGCGCGGGGCCGCTGCCGGTGAGTTATACGAGCGCGCTCGCGCTGCGCGACGACAAAGTGACGCTCGACGGCATCAAGGCCGCAGTCGGCAAGGCGAAGCTGAATGGCAAGCTCACGATGGGCCTCGGCGAGCCGTTGCAGGTCGGCGGCGCCGTAACGGTGGATACAAGCGTCGATACCCCGGCGCTGCTGGCGGCCGCCGTCGGCGCGCGGCTCGCTAGCCAGAGCGGCGGAAAATGGACGTGGTCGAGCGATCCATTCCTGCCGGTGCTGGGTGCTGTGGAAGGCGACGTCGCGCTCACGGCCAACCGCGTTGCACTCATGCCGGCAATCGAGACGCGGCGATTCAAGAGCATGCTGCATTTCGGCGCGCATGAGATCGCGGCCCGCAACATCGAAGGCGAGGTCGCGGGCGGGCGGTTGAAGGGCGAACTCGAACTCAATGACAGCAACGGCATGAGCGTGGATGGGCATCTGACGCTCGCGGGCGCGGATGCGACGAGTTTGATCGGCGGAGGCGCGCGTCCACCGCTCAGCGGATCGCTCGGTATCGATGTCAGCTTCAGCGGCAGCGGCCTGAGTCCTGTCGCGCTCGTTGGCTCGTTGCACGGCGGCGGCAAGCTCACTCTACTGGATGCGCAGTTCGCCGGGTTCGATCCGCGTGCCTTCGACGCCGTGACGCGCGCGGTGGATACGGGCGCGCCGATCGAGCCTGCGCGCATCGCCGATATTGTAAGCAGAGCACTTGCGAGCGGCGCGCTCAAGGTGAAGCAGGTTGAAGGCGCGCTGACGCTCAACGCGGGCCAACTGCGGCTCGAGCCAGTGAAAGCGACGAGCGAGGACGGACAACTCGATGCCTCGGGGACGCTCGATCTGACCGAGGGCATGCTCGACAGCCGTTTCATCCTCTCTGGCAGCGGAACTGCGGCGGGCGTGCGACCGGACATTTATATGGCGTTGAGCGGCCCCCTCGTAGATCCCAAGCGCAATATAGACGTCTCAGCGCTCACCGGATGGCTGACGCTGCGCTCGGTCGAGATCCAAGCCAAGAAAGTGAAGACGCTCGAAGACGCGAACACGCATCGTCGCGCTGAAGAGGAAGCCGCGGCGAAACGCCGCGCCGAAGAGGACGCAAAGCGGCGCGCAATCGAGGAAGCCGAGCGTCAGGCGAAGGATGAAGCGAGACTGCGTGTGATGCTGGGAACGCCCGGTGCGATCGCGGCGCCGCCCGCCAATGCCATGCCACAGCCGGCCTCGGTTCGACCGGCGGATGGCGCCGTGACCACACAGCCGTCACGCACCGGCAAGGTCACACCGGCCCCTGGCCTCGTCCCGCTGATCGAGAGCGCGCCGGCACTACCGCCGCCGATCACGGTCGAGCGCGCGCCGGGTATGCGGACTAACCCCTGAGCTCGGTATGTCCTCCGGCTGCGCCCGCATGGGCATTGGTCGCCTGTGCGGCGGCACGATAGTGCTCCAGCACGAATAGCCGAATTGCCGACGAGAGATTGCCTCCCGCGCGGCGCGTGTCGATCGAGGCGACGAGGTCGGATAAGGTCTGCTTCCGTCCGCCGGCGATTTCCTTCAAGGCGTGCCAGAACCCGTCCTCCAGGCTGACGCTGGTCTTGTGGCCCGCAATGACGATCGAGCGCTTGATGACTGGCGACGTCATTCGTCGCCTCCAATCCGGTGCGCGTCGAGATCGCGCGCGGCTTTCTCCGCTTCCGCGTCGCGGTGCTTGCGCACGCGTTTCGGCTCGCCATGCGCGAGACGATTGTGTTCCGCCTCCCGCTCGCGTTGCTGACGGTCGGCGCGTTTGCGCGCCTGACGCAAATTGATCACCTCAGCCATTCTGTATTCCCAGTCTAAATTCGGCCCCATCAATCGGGTTTGAGCCCGATCAAGGATTGGCAATTACCACGGACGATAGTGATTCATTCCGTACCGAGGTACAGGCAAGGGTTGTGCACTGCACGACAAAATGTCGCGCAGGATTACCGGATTCTTACGGTAATGACCCACAATCGAACGATCAGTGGGGATGTGTCATGTCGCCGGGGCGCACCAGACGGTCGAATTCGTCTTCCGTCACGAAGCCGAGCTTCACGGCTTCCTCGCGCAACGTCGTGCCGTTCTTGTGCGCGGCCTTGGCGACCTTCGACGCATTGTCGTAGCCGATTTTCGGCGAAAGCGCGGTCACCAGCATCAACGAACGCTCGAGCAGTTCCTCGATGCGTTCTTCGTTCGCCTCGATGCCGGCGACCATGTTGTCGGCGAAGGAGCGCGCAGCATCGCCGAGCAAATGGATTGACTGCAGCATCGCGAACGCCATCACCGGCTTGAACACGTTCAATTC